>Ga0210043_1000505_pt1 | contig 41354 bp, 37 predicted proteins | sample CryGeymet201501t_FD_183990 | JGI IMG/M metagenome (GOLD analysis project Ga0210043, IMG submission 183990) | Groundwater microbial communities from Crystal Geyser aquifers in Utah, USA - Crystal Geyser metaG 2015-01t (SPAdes) (version 2) | ecosystem: Environmental > Aquatic > Deep subsurface >... | reverse complement strand
GCGAAGACGTTGACAACAGTTTTGGAGTGGCGACGACCGAACTCAACTGCGCCATCAATGAGAGAAAACAAAGTGAAATCTCGACCTTGGCCGACATTTTTTCCTGGTTTGTATGTAGAACCGCGTTGACGAATGATGATTGAGCCAGTGTTGACGACCTCACCACCAAATTTTTTGACACCAAGACGTTTTCCTGGTCTTTTACCCTGCTTGTGTTGTCGGACTGATCCCGAGGCTTTAACGTGTGACATGCTTATTCCTATATATAAATGTGTAAATCTCTCGTTCTATTACTGCGCCCGATCTCGCATATACGAGTGGTTCAGACTGTGTAGTGTAGCCGAGTTCCTCGAGCTTGTCAATTAATCGGGTCATTGAGTAAACAATTTTTCCAACTCTACTTCTTGGAAAGATAATTGTAATTGGAGCCTCTTCAGGCAAAATACTTCTCCAGTGTCTAAAGCCACCAAGGTAAAGTTTTTCTAAACCTCTGAAAATATTTTCAATTTGTTGTGGATTAGGACTTGGTTTTCCCAAGAAAGGCTCTGTGACGATCGCTGTAACTGGCATAGTTGGAACTGCATGAGCGGCATCGGCTAAAATAATTTGGGGAACATCATCTGCTCCAAGAGTTACTGCGGCCCAAACCATGTTTTCTCTAGCTCCTCTTACAGCAGCTTCATCAATATCACTACCAAAAGACATAAAACCCAACGACATATTCTCGATTAAAACAGTGCCAGTTCCACAAAAAGGATCATAGACTACGCGCTTTTCAGACTTATCGTACTGAGCATTTATGTTCAACATCATTCTAGCGACCTTAGGAGGAAGCATTCCTTTTTTTCGATCAGCATACGGTTTACCTCTATCTCTAATCGTCCAAGCATCAATATTCTGGACAGAAACTGATTTTAGAAGATGGACTGAGTCGGAAGTTTGGAGTATTGACAGCTCAAGCAAATTTTTTCGATGTAAAAGCACTGCAGCAGATAATCCTCCATGAGGGGCTTCTATGTATCTAGATGGGATACCTGCTTGGCGAAGTTCGTTCTTAATTTCGGTTTCACTAATATGTTCGAGATGATCACGACCAATTTCAGAAAGTGAAAAAGAAATTTTATTACCAGCGGCGGCATCTGTTAAAACTGTAACCACTGCCTTCTGTAATATCTCGGGTGATTCATCGTGGGAGAAAACCTGAAGTTCCTGATAAATTTTTACCGTACCCCCGAGCTGATCAATAAAGTCTGTAGGTGATTTTTCATCATCTAACTCTAGACTCACAAAAGTCTCAGTCAGATGCTTTGGCTCTGAACCAACAACGGCGACTAATTCTGCAAACGAAAGCTGTGGCGTTGAGCCAAGCTGTAATATATAACTTTTCATTTCTGGATTTGCGACTTACTTAATAGCGGTTATCTCAATGACAGTTTCGCCTTGACGATGACCTTTTACTCTTCTTGTTCTAGACTTTGATTTGAAGGTAGCAACTCTGAGTTTTTTGGTTCTTCTGTGTTCAAGAACTTTTGCTGTAACAGTAGCCTTAGCTACTAGTGGCGCACCAACAGTGACTTTACCTGCTTTGCTTAGAAGAAGAACATCGGAAATGACGAAAGATTCATCAACTGGTGTTTCCTGTGTAGGAACAACTAGAATCTCTCCTGGCTTAACAGAAAACTGTTTACCACTAAGTTGAATGATTGCGTATGTTTCTTCTGGCATGAGGTGAGTAGTATATCACGCTTTCTAAGCAATATGGAGCGCGGACTTCTGTCTTGTTTCATTTAAGACAACTTGAGTAATTCCTAGCATGCCGCAAGTGGTTAATAACGAGCTACCACCATAAGAGAATAGAGGAAGAGCCAGGCCTGTGACGGGGGCTAAGCCTAGATTCATGCCGATGTTAATGCTAACTTGAAATAGAAAATATGCAAAAACGCTGTATAAAAAGAGTTGTCGTGATCCCTCTAATCGCCTGGAAAAACGCAGTAAATAACTCAGCAACATTCCATACAACATAATCACTAAAATCGATCCAACCCAGCCGAACTCTTCAGAAAAAGCGGCAAAGATAAAATCTGTTTCTTGCTCTGGCAAAAATTGCAGCTGAGACTGGACACCTTTTTCCATACCTCTACCCAGAATTTGGCCTGATCCTACCGCAATAATTGATTGTCTAACATTATAGTTACTTGCAGTTTCTACAGCTGTGGGGTTGATGAAGCTCGTAATTCTTAATTTTTGGTATGGCTTCAGAAGAAATGACCAAGCTCCAAAGCTGACTATTACGCCAATCAAAATCGCCACGATCACATATTTAGACTTCAGGGGTTGCAACCAAACTAAATTCAGAGATACAAACCCAACAAGCAAAGACATACCTAGGTCTGGCTCAAGAAAAACTAAAGATCCTATGACGATAATTGAAGCAAATGATCTGAGCCAATATTGGGCCGTTTTTTTTGTAGTTTCTTTTAGCTCAAGTATGAAAAGCAAGACTGCAGGAACTGCGAGCTGCGATGGTTGCAAATCAAAGAGGCCCCCAAACGAAAGCCAACGATGAGTTCCCCTAGTCTCGGGCAAAAAAAGCACCGCTACTAAAAGAGTTATTACAAGAAAATAGAACCAAGGACTAAACCTTAAAATTTTTGAGAACGAAAGCTTCTGGACTCCAAAAAATACTGAAACTCCAAGTAGGAAAAAAATCAATTGTCTTGATGCCAGGCCTTGATCTAGACTGGCTAACGAGACCACACTTAAAAGAGCAAAACTAAGGATAAATGCAAGTAAGAACCACTGTTTCATTCTTTCGCAACCAACCCCATCTCGTCGCCTAACACGAGTTTAACTTTTGTTTTAAGCTCGATTTCTTTTTGCCATTTTTCTGGAATGCTAGGAACTGACACTGTTGCCGCATCATCTCGACCCAATCCTGATTGTTTTCTCAAAACTTGGATGTTACGAATTAGCTCTCTTGCCTGCCCTTCTGCCTCTAAATCTGGGGTCAAGACTGTATCTAAAACAACACTTAAGTCAGCGTTATCTTCTTTGGTCCAAATAACTTCTTTGACATTGATCTCATCAAGAAGAACCTGAATAACTTCTGGATCGGCCTCAGCATAAGGAGCTGTGACCTGAATTTTCGCCAGCGGTTGACGCAACTTAATTCCAGCCTCAGCTCGAGCAGCGTGAACTTTTTCAACTATAACTCTGATGTTTGTCATGTCGGATTCAAGTTTCTGGTCTTGAAGCTCGGGAAGAGCTTCTGGCCAATCAGTGAGGTGTACGCTTCCATCGGCATCAACGACCTGACTGTGGACAAATTCTGAGAAGAAAGGAGCCACTGGCGCAAAAAGTTGTGACATTAAAGCCAGAACAGTTCCGAAGACATCTAGCCCCTCTTGGTTGTCCTCTACTCGGAAGCGATCACGACTTCTCCTAAGATACCAGGTTGAGATTTCTGTGATAAACGCCATGAGTTGTCTGCTTGAAGAAACTGTATCGTAATTATCGAGCGCTTCGGTAATCTCACTAATTAGGGTGTGAGTACGGCTAAGAATCCATCTATCAAGGATGTGTTTTGGTTTTGTGGTAACTAATCCAGACAATGACTCACTAGGACGATAAAGTTTGTAGAATGAGAGGCAGTTGTACCAAATTACAAAAACTTTTTTACGAATATCGGAAATTTCTTTCTCGTTAAAATTAATATTCTCTGACCTCATCACTGGCGAACTCATCAAATAAAGCCTGAAGCTATCGGCACCCATTTTTTCGACAATTTCCATTGGATCAGTGAAGTTTCGCTTTGACTTGCTCATTTTTGAGCCATCAGCTGCCATAATTGTTCCAGTAGTAAGAGTGTTTTCTACGGCATTTCCACCGAAAATGGCCACAGAGATAACGTGCATGGTATAAAACCAAGCTCTCGTCTGAGCAATGTACTCGCTGACAAATTGAGCGGGATAAGTCTTTTCAAAAAGCTCTTTATTCTCAAAAGGATAGTGTCTTGAGGCATAAGGCATAGAACCAGATTCAACCCAGCAGTCGAAAACCTCTGGCACACGTCTGCCAACTATAGTCTTAGCATCATCAACCCAAACTTCAATTGAGTCAATATTCTCACGATGAATATCTGTTACATTTTTAGCAGCTTCTTGGTCAACGGCCCATCTCTTCAGCTCTTCTATAGAACCTATAACTCTGTCTTGACCTTCTTTTGATCTCCAAATTGGAATTGGAGTTCCCCAGTATCTGGATCTAGAAATGTTCCAATCAGGAGCAGTCTCGAGCCCTTTGCCAAAGCGGCCATGCTTTAAATGTCCTGGATACCAGGAAATATTCTCATTTGCAGCTATAAGGTCTGGTTTTAATTTCTGAATGTCAATAAACCAGGCTGGAAGAGGCGCATAATAAAGTCTAGTCTTGCAACGATAGCACTCAGCGACTGAGTGAGTATGCTTCACATTGGCATAAATAAGATTTCTAGCTTCTAGATCTTCATTAACTTTATCGTTTACTTTGAGAATAAACATACCTGCCCAAGGTTTTACCTCAGGCTTGAGCTTACCCTCATCATCAACATGCTCAACAATTTGGATATTCTCTTTTTGCATGACGCGATAGTCATCCTCACCGTAAACAGCCAAAGTTACTACTCCCGTTCCCTCGTCATCGGTGACAAAAGAGTCGGCCACTAAAACGCCAATTCTTTCATTTTCGGTTCTGTTGGGATAGAAATCATAGTGAGGCTCAAATTTGAGAGCAGTTAATTCACTCCCCAGGTGTTTTTCAACCACCTTATATTCGGGTTTCTCATGCAACATGCTCAGTCTTGATTCGGCCAAAATGTATTTTTCGCCATTTTGTTCCACAGTCACATACTGAAGATCGGGATTCACAGCTAAAGCCGGTGTAGCTAATTTATTCCAAGGGGTCGTGGACCAAGCTAATAAGTAAGTATTCTCTTGTCCCACCACTTTGTATTTATAAGTAGTCGCCCAGTCAGTGACTGTGCTGTAACTGTTATCCATAGCTATCTCAAAATTTGAGAGAGGTGTGGAGCAACGAGGACAGTATAAAATTACTTTTTTGCCTTCATAAACAAGCCCTTTTTCATTCATTTGTTGGAAGCCCCACCAGACAGATTCCATGTAGCTTGTATCCATGGTTTTATAGTTATTATCGAAATCTACCCAGCGACCGATGCGTTCGATTACTCTCTCCCACTCTGAATCGAGTCTAAGGACTTCTGAGCGGCACGCTTGATTAAAAACGTCAATACCAAGCTCCTCAATTTGCTTCTTTCCACCCTTGAGATTGAGCTGACCTTCGATCATATTTTCGATTGGCAAACCATGGCAGTCCCAACCCCATATTCTCTCAACTCTGTAACCCTTCATGGTCCAGTATCGCGGGATTAAGTCTTTACTTGTGGATCCCAAAAGATGGCCTGCGTGTGGCATGCCAGTTGCGAATGGAGGTCCATCGTAAAATACGTACTGCTTGTCGAGGGGTCTTTGATCAACTGATTTTTTGAAAGTGTCGTCTTTTTTCCAGAACTCAAGCACGGACTTTTCTAATTCGGGGATTTCAAGTTTTGATGGAAACAATGCGACGCGTTTTGCCATAGGCTATTCTAACTTACTTTTTCCTGCGCAAAAATGCAGGAATCTCAAATTGACCAAATGGCTCATCAACAGCATCAGATTTTTCCGACCTTGTCTTGGCACTATTAGAAGGAGACTTGCTTGTTTTGTCAAATTCTTCTGACTGAACAAAAGGTGATTCATCGGCGTTAGCTGAGGTCAACTGTCCCGTTGTTAGGGGTTGCGTGTACCCACTTGGCGCTCGATCAATTTTCATTTCTGCCTCTGGCTCGGGCTCTTGAGATTTTGGCTTAGATCTATTTTCTGATTGTCTGCTGTAAGCACCAAACATAGCTGTGTTTGGTCGACTATAACCCATTTGCTGCTCATCAAAGCCAGTAGCGATAACACTTATCTTGATCTTGTTGCCCATTTCCTCATCGATTGTTGCTCCGAAAATTATGTTGGCATCTGGATCTGCAGCATTAGCAATTATCTGAGAAGCATCTGAAACTTCAGTCATAGTCATATCAGGACCACCAGTGACATTGAAGAGAATTCCCTTTGCTCCGTCTATCGAAACTTCAAGCAGTGGTGAAGCAACTGCCATGCGAGCAGCTGTCGAAGCTCTATTTTCACCGCTAGCTTCACCAATTCCCATCAGAGCTGAGCCAGAGTCAGTCATAATGGTTTTAACATCTGCAAAATCAACGTTAATCAAGCCCGCCACGGTAATTAAGTCTGAGATTCCCTGGACACCTTGTCCCAAGACGTTATCAGCCAATCTGAAGGCGTCGAGTAGAGTCATTTTACTGTCTACCACATCCATTAATCTTTGGTTAGGAATAACAATTAGTGTGTCGACTGAACTTTTTAATAAATCGATACCTTCAACGGCAGACTGCATTCTCCTCACGCCCTCAAAAGCAAATGGCTTGGTAACAACTGCGACAGTCAAAGCTCCTGATTCTTTCGCAATCTCGGCAATGACTGGCGTGGCTCCGGTACCGGTGCCTCCACCCATACCTGCCGTTAAGAAAACCATATCTGTATCAAAAAGTAGATCTTTGAGTTTGTCGTAAGACTCTTCAGCTGCAGTTCTACCTACTTCTGGGTCAGCACCTGAGCCGAGGCCCTTAGTAAAGTTTGAGCCAATTTGGAGTTTCGTGTCTGCTTGTGAAGTTAATAATGCCTGGGCATCTGTGTTAATAGCAATAAACTCAACACCCTGGATTTGCTTAGAACTAATCATGGAATTAACAGCGTTACTGCCACCACCACCAATGCCAATTACTTTGATCTTTGCGAATGTAGTATTTGAGGGTTTAACTAATGCCATATCGATATATCTCGCAGTGTATCACTTCTAAAAGTAGAATCAACCAGATCTCTATTCTTTACGGTAATACTGAGGTTATTACTTTCTTAAACCAATTGGTGATTGAGGAAAAACTTGGCCTTGAACCAAGGAAATTTAGGGAGAAAGAACGTTTTGCTGTACCACCCCCATGCGCTTTTCCATAAACTAGCAGTCCTATGCTGGTGGCAAAAGAAGGTTTGTGAATATCGCTAGTCAAGCCCTTTAGTTCTTCAGGCTGACCAACGCGAACAGAAAGCTTTAATTCTTGCTTACCGACCTCAACCATTCTCACTGTATCAGCACCACCACCGGTGACAACGATTCCAGCGGGAATTTCAGAAATAATGTTAGCATCTTCAAGTTGGTCGCTTATTAAGGAAAATATTTCTTGAATTCTAGGCACCATGATGCCGTCAATTACTGTTTTTCTCGATAATGATTCACCATCATCAACGCCAAAATCCGACAGCTTAAGTTGGTCAGCTTTTTTCTTTCGAGCTATGAAGTCTTCTTTTGATTCTCCAGCGTGAGGTCTAGACAATTGCTGCTCTTCCTTACTGAGGGAAAGTTTAATTTTTTCAGCTGTCTCTAAGCTAACTCTGCATCCAAGGGCAATATCTTGAGTAATGTGACGAGCTCCAATTGGCACTGAGGCTGAGAAAATAAGTGAACCTTCTTGGTAAACACAAATAGACGTAGATCCTGCGCCAATATCTACAACAGCTACACCAAGCTCTTTTTCAGTTTCAGACAAGGTAACCAATGAAGAAGCCAGACCTGCAAAAACAAAGCCATCGACAGCTAGACCAAGGTCTTGAAGGCATTTCTCAATATTCACCAAAGTTGTACTCAGACCAGTAATGATGTGAGCTTCAGATTCAAGTCTAACTCCAGTCATGCCAACTGGATCTTTAATACCATCTTGGGAGTCAACTTTATACGCATTGGGAATGACATGAATTATTTGTCGATCTGATGGCAATGACAAGGCGCGAGCAGCGTCAGTGACTCTGGTGACATCAGAGCGAGTTATTTCTTGATTAGGAGAAGCAACTGCGACAACTCCCTTTGAGTTTCTAGAAGTAATATGAGTTCCAGCAACTGAAACATAAGCAGACTGAATTTCAAAACCAGCCATGCGCTCTGCTCCATCGAGGCTTTCTGTGATGGTTTCTAGTACTTTTTCCAGATCAATAATTTGACTTCTGCGCATTCCTTTTGAAGGAACGACCGATACACCAACCACTTGAAGCTGTCCATTGTCGTCGACAGTGGAGATAAGAGTCGCACACTTGTCAGTGCCGATATCGATTGCGGTGATTACACGTTGTGATGCCATAGAATTGATTATCGTAGCATAGCAAATTTATTGAGGTGTGCGTAGTACTGGCAGGGCAAAACGAAAATCTATCTCTATTTTTTCATCACTAGAATTCCTAGCGGCCGCCTGGAGAGCCGCGGGTATCGTCTCAGAAAGGGTGGTAATGTTATCAGGATCTATGACTAGCTGTTGTCCTGATTTGAGCTTAACTCTCAGCTCATGATCTGATTTCCAGACTAAATCCTTTAGCTCAAGTTCATTTTCTTCTAAAACTCTCTTTAATTCGACGAAAGTTGAGTGGGCATTTGGCAAGACCATACTTTCACCAATTATTTCGACTTCGGCATCAGAAATCACGATTTCAGACATTCCCTCTTCTCGATTCTCTGATTTAGAAATGATCTTTCCGGACTTTGTCACAAAGAACCTGGTTGAGTCGGGCAGGATGAGACTATAGATAACTGGCTCGTCTCTAACAATTATTTGCAATTCTCCAGGAAAAATAATTTTATAATCTACCAGCTGAAGCTGCTGAGTGTTAAGAATCTCATTCAGGGCCTGATTCTGATAAAAATCAGTGAAAAGAAGTGGAGTTTTCTCCAAAACAGAGTTGGCAATTTTGTCATCACAACTTAAACCATCCTCGAGAACACATAATAGCTGCCTAACAATGAATATCTGCTGGCGAAGCAAAATAAAAAAGACAAGGATGGCTAAAGTTAGTCCAAGAAGTGAGAGAAGTTTGTGCTTCATAAACTCAATCCATCTAGACCAAACCGCGTTTTAGCAATGCTTGCCACAGGCGCTTCGCTCCTCCCGCCTCTGGGGTATTTTTTCGAAGCTTGTTTTTATATCTACGTACATTTTTTTGTAGATCCGATAGCGCAGCTCGGAGTGATTGAGCTGACAATTCTTTTTGAGTTAATAAGACTGCTCCACCCATCTTTGCTAAAAACTCAGCATTCTTTTGTTGTTCCTGGCGAGGTGAAAATGGTAGGGGAATAAGAATGGAAGGGATTGCAAAAAAGAGAAACTCATAGGTAGTGTTAGCACCAGATCGAGATATTGCTGCCGTGCAGTTTTGATAAATCCATGCAAGTTCTTTTTCATTTATCCACTCTCTAACGGCGTATCTTTCCCTAGCTGCGACCGAAAGCTTTCGACTTTCATCCTTGAGAATTTTTTGATAATCACTTTGCTCACTCACAGTTCCACACTGATGCACCACTAGCCAGTCGCGAGTTATCTGGGGCAGGAGTTGGAGCACAGTAGTATTAATGACTTCAGAACCTTGATTGCCGCCAGTTATATATAAAATTGGCTTCGTTGATGTAGCCGATAGCCATGCAGGTCTCTTCACTTTGTCGTCAAGCAATTGGTTTCTGAGTAAATTGCCAGTCACAACCACGTCTCTACCAGCAAAAGATTTCTCAACGTGTGGATATGAAACAGCTACTAAAGTTGCGATTTTTCCGATCAAAGAATTACTAATCCCAACAACCGAAGTTTGCTCATGAAGGACAACCGGAATTCTATGTAGCCAGGCTGAAATAGCCAATGGTACCGCCAGGTAACCACCAAAAGTCATAACTAGACTCGGTTTCTCAGATCTGATAATCAGACAAGCGTGAAAGAAACCCTTGATCAACATTCCAAGTTCTTTTAGGGCGAAAATACTAAAGGATGGAAGAAGTTTTCCCGATCTGAAAGGGATGAACTTAATGTCTCTCTTTAAAACTTCCTCGCTTTCATGAGAGCGCTGTTTTGATCGCTCTTGGGAATAAATGCGACCGACAAAAACCATCTCTACATTTTTTTGAGTTTTTACAAAATCAATAAAGGCCAGCGCTGGAGTTAAATGACCACCGCTAATTAAAATTTTCATCTGCTCTGTCGTGCAATTTGCAAAATAGTACCTGAGGCAAACAATATCATGATCAAAGATGATCTACCATACGAGAAAAATGGCAGGGGTGTTCCAGTAAGCGGAATCAAGCCAACGATTGCTGACAGGTTCAAAATGGTCTGACCAGCTATCCATATTAATATGCCAAAAACCAGAAGTCTCTCTTCAGGAGAATTATCAGGACTCTGAGCAATTTTGTAGACCAACCAAAAAAACAATCCGAAAAGCAATAATAATCCAAAAGCTCCGACAAACCCAAGTTCCTCGCCAACTATAGCAAAGATTGAATCTGTGCTCGTCTCTGGCAGATAAGAAAATTTTTGACTAGAATTTCCAACCCCTTTGCCAAAGAAACCTCCCCCACCTATGGCTACTATCGCCTGGTGCATATGGAAACTACTACCTAGTGGGTCGTAGTTCGGATCGAGAAATGTCTTTAGCCTCTCAAGTCTGTATGGTGACATAAATATGGCCAAAAGCACCAAAGGCACTATGCTTATTCCGATGAGGCTGATTTTTTTTAGAGAGCCACCTGCCAAGAAAAACATACCTACTGCGATTAGGATGAGCAGTAGAGTCGATCCAAGGTCAGGCTGAAGTAACAACAAAACGACTGGAATTGCCGTTACAGCTAGAAACGGTTTGATTCGTTGATGTTCGGAAAACCACTTGGCCATTGCAGCGATAAATAAGAACTTAAATATTTCGACAGGTTGTAACAAAGTAAAGCCAACGTTCAACCAGCGATGGGCTCCGTTAAGCTCTACCCCTATTCCTGGGACAAAAACTAGAGCCAAGAGAATTATGCCAATGAGGTAACCAATTTTTCCAAACTTAATCCAGACCTTTGGCGATATCACGAAAGTACCGATGAAGACAAGACAACCAAGAAGTAAACCAAAAGCTTGTTGCCTTATTAAGGCGTATGGCGATCCGAAAGTTTGGTAACTCTCTATCACCGAGCTATCGAACATTAGCAAAAACCCAAGCAAACTTAAAGAAATAATTACTATAAAAAGCATGCGATCAAATCGAGCCAGGGATTTTTTTTGCTTCATCGAATTATGGTTAGCCAAACACCAAAAATTGTTAACATGATCTGTATTAACCACGCGCGCTGAACAATCTTAGGTTCTTCCCAACCAAGAGATTGGAGAGTTAGGTGAAGTGGAGCGGCTGGTAAAATCCTTTTATTTCTGAATTTTTTACTCATCAGTTGAGCCAAAGAACTTGAAATCTCTAAGACAAAAATAAAGCCAATTACTACAAGGGCAAAGACTTTCCCCAGAAGTAATCCTATAACAGCCAGGGTTGCCCCAAAAGAAAGAGAGCCAACATCGCCCATGAATAATCTAGCCGGGAAAACATTAAAGTATAGAAAAGAAATTAGAGATCCAATCCAGACTGCTATAAAAATCGACAAGGGAACATCAAGAATCGAGGCTGACAAAAGCCAAAGCCCAAAAAGTGAAATCATCAGAGATCCAGCCGCTAGTCCATCCAAGCCATCGGTAATATTAATGGCGTTAGCAAAAGCAACGATAGTAAAAGTCGCAAAAGGAATAAACATTAAACCAAGATTAAATGTACCAATGAAAGGAATGTTTATAAATGAAATTCCAAGCTGGCTATACATCATTATGCTAATAATGGAGGCTAGAATTATCTCAAGTATAAATTTGTGTTTCATTCTCAGGCCGAAAAATCCGCTCTTAGGGATCTTAAAAAACTTTTTGATATCGTCGTAGAGGCCAAGAATTCCAAATGAAAAGAATGAGAAAAAAATGATATTGATCTCGGCACCAATGGATCGATGCACGCTCGTAATTTCTTGACCAAAAAACTTCAATAACGGCAAGAGAGCTGCAAATACAATTGAAACAACTGCAATAACCAAGAGACCTCCTCCGACCGGGACGCCAGTTTTTATCGCGTGAAATTTGTTAAATATTGGGGTGAGCTTGCCGAAATTATCCGTCGACATTTGCTTCTGTCTCTGAAAACGAAGCGAATAGAGTAAGTTAATAAATGGAATAATCGCTACAGACGTTAAGATAAACGAAAACAACAAGACTCCAAGGGCAATTCCAAATGACTGCATACTATTTATGATACTACTTTCTAACGATGTTCGCGCCGAGAGACTGGAGTCTTTCCGCTAGCGATTCATAGCCTCTATCAATTTGTTCGATATTATCCAAAACCGTTACTCCTGAAGCAATCAGACCAGCAATAACCAAAGTAGCTCCGTGACGAAGATCTTGGACTGCGAAATTCCCGCCCTTTAACAAAGTTTTTCCTTTGATACGAATAGCGTGGGGTAGATTTGGGTCGCTTTTTTTATAATTAAAATTATAAACCTCTTCAGGGTTGTGAACCTCCGGCTGAAAGAACTCAATTTTGGCACCCATTTCTCTAAGCGCGTCTACATACTGGAATCTTTTATCATAAATAGTCTCGTGAATGACGCTTATACCTTCAGCTTGTGTAGCTAAAGTAGCCCAAAGCGGCTGCCAGTCTGTTTTAAATCCTGGAGATATTTTTGTCTCTATTTCCACTGCTTTTAAATCTCCTTTGTGAAAAAATCTAATGCCATACTGGCCAACTTCGTAGCCTGCACCCATTTCGTCTAGCTTTTCTAAGAATGATTTAAGATGGTTGTGATTAGCGTTCTCGATGACAATATCTCCCTGAGTAGCTATGGCTGCACAAGCATAACTAACAGCTTCATTTTGGTCTGGCATGATCTTGTGAATCGCTCCATGAAGTTCTCTGACTCCATTTATCTCAATAATGCGAGACTCTCGTCTTTCTATTTGCGCCCCCATGGCGTTAAGAAAAGTAATCAAGTCGTCAATCTCATGTTCCTCAGCAGAATTCTCAAGAATTGTTTTTCCCTCAGCAAGGACAGAGGCTATTAAAAGAGTTTCTGTACCTGTGTGTGTATTTTTTGGAAAGCGATATGTGGTTCCGACTAATTTGTCAGCTTCAGCGTGATACATTCCATTCTTAATTTCAATTTTTGCGCCTAATGCCCTTAATCCATCAAAGTGCCAGCCCAATGGTCGCATTCCAATTTTGTCTCCGCCTGGAGCAGGAACAATTGCTTTACCAAATCTTGCTAAAAGAGGAGCCAGGAACATACTTGAGAAACGCCCCTGCTCTCCTACGTCGGGAGAAAGTTCGAACGAAGTAATATTTCTTGGATCTATTGAAAGCGCGCGCTCACCAACTGCAGAAACAGTACCACCAAGCTTGGTGATAATCTCACCGACAGTTTCGACATCTTTGATTTTCGAGAAATTAAGTAGTCGAGAGTCAGAGTTTCCGAGCAAGGCCGCCAGCATTAATTTGTAGGATGCATTCTTAGCACCACCGATGCGGACTGAACCAAGTAGGGGTTTTTCACCAATAATTTTAAACTGTGACATTTGAGTCATTATACCTTCTCAATCATCCAAAAAACTAAGCTCATCTGAAGTGAATCCCAAAAAGAATATTTCGGGCTTTAGCTTGATATCAAATTTTCGCTTTGCTTCCTCATAAATATTTTTAAGCAGAGACAAATAATCATCGGCCGTTGCATTGCTAGAATTTATAATGAAGGCAGCGTGCTGATCAGATATCTGCGCTCCCCCTTTGCTTTTACCCTTAAGACCAAGAACATTATCTACCAAGTAGCCAACGCTCGGAGTCGGCAAATTTAATTGTTTTTGTATTTCGGGGGAGATATTTTGAAAAACACAGCCTAGAGACTTGGCGGGTTGTTGCTGTTTTTGTCTTGACCACTCAGCAATGACGGCCTGAGCTTTTTTTGTGTCACCTTTGTAAAGAACAAAAGTAGCCGAGAGAATAATTTCCTTTGATCTGTGGAAACGTGAGACGTCATAACCAAACTCTAGTTCAGAAGCAGGAATTTCAGAAACTTTACCCGACTTATCAACAACTCTGACGGACTCAACATAATCAGAGAAAAAATGAGTACCTCCGTGAATATTATTCACGATTCCGCCTCCCACCGTGGCTGGAATTCTAGCAAACCACTGCAAACCAGTGATCCCTTGCCGTAATAGTTTTTGAATCAGAATTGCCAAGGGCACTCCAGAAGCGATTTTTACCTTTATCTGCTCGCAGTCAGACTCATCATAAACAAGCTCGTCGAACTTAGGCATCACAGCTTCACTCTCAACATGTTGCCAACGTGATAAAACTGATTTTAATTCTATTTTTCCTCGCGATTGTGACTCCAAAACCTCGATTTCATTCGCCTCATTTTTAATAACTAATCCCCTTAATCCTCTGTCGGCAATGAGTGTGTTCGACCCCCAGCCGAGGACTGTCATTGAGATCTTATTTTCTCTAGAATATTTTACAAGTTTTTCTAGCTGCTCTGTCGTTTTAGCTCTGCAAAAAACCTCAGCAGGACCGCCAATGCCCACCGTCGTATGTGAAGCTAGAGGCTCCTCCTCTAGAAAATCGATTTCTGGAAATTTTGATCTGAGTTCTTGTGAAAAGGTCATAGCTTCTAACAATTCATGAGCTTGATAAATATCCCCAGCCCCTAGGGTGATACAGGCATCTCCTGGAAGTAAACTTTTTCTAAGATACTCTGCCAAAGCTTTAAAATCTGAAACAAGAGTGATTTTAGTTTCGGGGTACTTCTGTCTTACAGCTTCTGCCAAAATTTCTGAAGAAATACTACTATCTTTGCCCTCTCTTGCAGAGGCATAAATATCTAAAATAATCAATTCTTTCGCTCCAGAAAGGGCTTCGACAAATTCGGCAAAGAGAGCTTTAGTTCTTGAGTAAGTGTGAGGTTGAAAGACGACAATTCTGCGAGCGGCTGGTTCCCATTGATCAAAGGCTGAGATGACCGCCTTAAGCTCCGAAGGATGGTGAGCATAGTCGTCATAAAAACGAACGCCATCTTTTTCACCAAGATACTCGAAGCGTCTTTTTGTTGACCTAAAAGAGGCCAGTGCCTCTAGAATTTCTTCTGCTGGGATATCAAGCTTAAGACAAGCTGCAAAAGCAGCGGTCGCATTAAGCAGATTAAAAAATCCTGGAACTCTTAACTTAATCTCAAATGACTCATTTTGATGCCAAAGTCTGCCGATAATCATTCTGTCTACAACTTTTGTTTCTTTTTCTAAACGAAAATCGTCCTGATCATTTGTGCCGTAAGTAGCTATTTTAATATCACTTCTTATCTCGTAATCAGTGCCAGTAGCGCTGCAGAGAATTAAATTTCCATCGACTGGTAATGAATTAAAGAAACTCGTAAAGGTCCTCTTGGTTGCGGCCAAGTCTTCATACACATCTGGGTGATCATGCAAGACATTGCTACAAACAATCATTTTTGGTTTGAGGTATGAAAATCTTGGCCGCCTTTTCTCAGCTTCTTTTTCAGTAGGATCGGTCACATATTCATCTGCCTCGGCGACAAAATATTTCGACTGCTCTGACCAGGAGCCAGTTTTTTCTAAACCAATAATGCTCCCAACTCCAACTGCAAACGCTGGTTCTCGACCAGTAATTTCAAGCACCCAAGAAATCATGGCTGAAATTGTTGACTTTCCCCCAACTCCGCAGACGGCGACGCCATACTTTTCATTAAAGAGTAGCCCGAGTGCCTCAGCGTGGGAATAGATCGGTAAACCCTTCTCAATCGCTTTCTGAACTTGTGGATTATTTTGGGATTGGTGAGCTGCTGTGTAGATCACGCACTCGGTATCTATGGGCAAATCTTCAACAAGAGATGTCTGAATTTGCACCCCAATTCTCTTAAGCTGACCCGCTGTCACAAAATCTTCCGGAACATCGCAGCCCGTGATTTTCTTATTCATGTCAAATAGAATTTGCGCCAAAGCCGTCATGGCCACACCTTTGATTCCTACCAAATGAAAATGTTGATAATTTAGTTCTGACATCAGAGATCCAAAAGTTTTTCTAATACAGGCAAAAGTTTCTCACCATCATGACGAAGGAGCGACCTGTGAACCGCGTCTGCCTCGCTCTGGTCTATCTTCCTTTTTTCTAAAAGTGAAGCTTTGATTATTCTTTTATCATCACTCTTAGTATCATCGACAACAACATACTCATGTTGCTCGGCATACTGAGATAACATGGCTGATGTTACGGGCTCACTGTTCTGCAGGACGTGTGATAGTTTTCTCCCTATTGCCTCTTCAATTTTGATGATGTGGTCTAAGGCAGACATGTCCTTTGTTTGTGTGTGCCTAGTCATTAAGTTTAAAATGTAGGTGATTTCTGCTTTTGTTTTCTTAAACGCATCCTTGAGGCCACTGGCTGTCAAAACAGCAAGTAGACTTGCATAAAAATCTCCTGGTCCAATAATAATGTGATCGGCTTCCACGAGAGCCTTAGCTGCTGCCGGATTAAGAACACAATCTGGAGTTAGGCGAACAGAAGCAATGGTTTTTGGATTTTCAGTTTGTTCATCTAAGATATGCTCTCCAATCGCTATCGAACCATCTGTGTAATGAATCTCTAGCTGGACCGATGATTCCGTTACAGGAATCACAGAACCAGAAATTCTGAAGACATTTCTGGCAATATTAAGCGCTTCTGTCGTTGAGCCCGTCATATCTTGAAGAGCAGTGAGAATCAAATTGCCAAGATTATGACCAGAAAGACCGTTACCTTTCTCAAATCGATATAAAAGCAGTTTCTGAATCCACTCCTGACTTTTGGTATCGGCGAGGGCAGCTAAAGATTGGCGCAGATCCCCAACGGGAGGGAAGCCAAATTCATCCCTAATTCTTCCCGTCGAACCACCTGAGTCTGAAACCGCAATGATGGTCGTTACTTTAACTGGCAGATTTTTTAATGCTGAAACAACTGGATAAATACCCGTACCACCACCCATGACTACAACTGACTTTTTAAATCCATTACTTTTCATTTAGAACCTTAGTAGAGAACTCAACATCATTCCATGGGATTTCTTCGGTTCCATAGCACATGCTCTGCTCGTGGCCTTTGCCTAAAATGGCGATAATGTCATTTGGCTGAGCCAGCTTTTTCAGGGCAAATCTGATTGCTTCTCCTCTATCAGCAATCGAAATAACTCTATCGTGTCCAGATGCCAAGTTCTCTTTCATTTGTCTGATTATCGACCAGATGTCTTCGGTTCTTGGGTCTTCAGCAGTGAAGATGGCTAAGTCTGCCAGTTCAGTAGCAATTTTGCCCATAAGAGGTCTCTTTTGTCTATCTCTTAGGCCAGCGCATCCAAATATTACAATCAGCCTGCCTTGTTTATTTTTTTTCTGAATTTTTTTTAGTGAAGTCAAAACAGCAGTTAATCCTTGTGGAGTGTGAGCGAAATCTATTACTACTGAGAACGGCTTATTCGTCTTTAGCCACTGAACTCTTCCGGGCACTCCAGGAAATGACGGCAAGGCTCTCACAAAATTTGTCGCTGATAATCCAAGCTCAGTACAAATTCTGTATACCAACCTAGCATTTTGCTGATTGTACGATTCTGGTAGTTTCTTGGTAATTGCCGAGATTACGGCTTTCGGCAATATATCTTCTTTCGAGTACGAACGAATGCTACTATAGGCAATTGTTTTTTTTATTGTCTGGAAAGATTCGTCGTCAGCGTTAAGGACACTCACTCCAGCCTTCTTAAACAACAGCATTTTTGCCTCTAAGTAAAGATCTTTATTGCGATGATAGTCAAGGTGCTCGTTTGAGACGTTAGTTAACCCAGCAATAATTGGTTTAATTCCCCAATTTCTAAACTGATAGAGTCCATGAGAAGTAGTCTCTAAAACTACATACTCACAACCAGAATCGACCATAGTCGCTAAATATTTATAAAGATCTCTGGGCTGCGGAGCGGTGATGTGAAAACCAATTGGCTGGAGTTTTGATCCTACATAAGTGCCCACGGTGCTAATCAATCCGACCTTCAAGCCGCTGTGGTTTAGGACATGATGCAACAGCATCGCCGATGTTGTTTTTCCGTCCGTGCCAGTGACTGCAATAATTTTAATCTTCTTCTCCGGGAAACGATACTTAATTTGTGCTGGAAGAGCTTGGAAGAGACCAGTCTTAAAAAAATGGAAGATTCGCTTTAATCTGTAGAGTACTATCTGGAACATAAATGTATTTTACCAGCTTACAGCTATTTGCTCAGCAATAGTATGCCAAAGTGGGGCTGCAGTCTCCGCCGCCCAAGGTGAACTTGTGGGCTCGGTGAGCTTTATTAAAAGTAAAAAGTCAGGATTATCTGGCGGTGCAAAACCAATAAAACTAGCTATGGTTGCGTCCTCCTCATATCCTCCACTCGAGGCAACTTGTGAAGTTCCAGTCTTGCCCGCAATTGGATATGTATCTTTAAAAACCCACTGGGCCTCTCCGTGCTGAGCAGCATAAACCAGCATTTCAGTTAAAGTTCTTGCTGTTTCGGGAGAAATCACTCTTCTACTTTCTCCGGGTGGTTTTACATGAGTGGTGTTCGTTGCGGGGTCATATGCTGATTCAACTATGCTCAGCGATGGCATTTCTCCGTTGTTTGCTATAGCTGATACAGCTCTGACAAGTTGCAAGCTAGAAATACTAATTCCTTGACCGAACGATCTTGTTGCGAGCTCCACTGGTCGCCAGTCTTTAGGAAACACCGTAGCTGTGTCTCCTTGCAAATCAATATCCAGGGCTTCTCCAATCCCAAAACTATGTAGATAATTCTCAAAGTTTTCGGCCCCAAGTCTGTCTGTGATAAACATCATGGCGGTGTTGTCTGAGGCAGCCAACCCTTCTCTCATGGTTGTGTTCGGATGATAGACATCATTCCAGGTTCTAATTGTGTAAGCCCCAAAGTGACGCGGACCATCACAGATGTCGCATTGAGTATCGGGTTCGATTACCCCAGAATCTAATCCTGCGGCGACGGTAAGAATTTTAAAAGTTGAACCCGGTTCGTAGAGAGAGCCAAGAGAAGGATTGCGATATGATTCAGAATCATAGTCAATAAAATCGGGTTGATAAAAACTTGGCACGGCCGCTAAGGCTCTAATTTTTCCAGTTTTTGGATCGACCACGATGGCTTCGCCTGCTTTTGCTCCATACTTTTCAACACCTTTAAGAAGTTCGCGCTCAACCATCAATTGCATATCTCTTCTGAGGGTTGTGGTTATGTCTCTACCGTCAAGGACTTGCTGCTGTGTTGCTTGAGTAAAAATCTTTGAACCTAGGGCATCACGACCGATTAGGTCACGGGCAATTCTGGGCATTAGTTCCTGCTCTAAAGCACCCTCAATACCAAAATAACCAATTGGCTCGCCGTCATCCGTTTTGCCAACAAACCCGGTGATGTGAGCTGCCGCAGATGCCTCTGGATAGAGTCTCTGCTCATAACTATCAAAACCAATTCCGGGGATTTTCAACTGCTCAATGGCCTGACGAGTTTGTTCGGTAATTTTTTCCTTAAGCCCAACCCACTGTTTTTCATCACCGCTAAGTTTCTTTTCAAAGGTTTCAGCAACAACAGAGAATCTCTCTTCTTGTGCTGAAGGAGATGCTTTTTGGAAATCTTGGTCCTCAGAAAGAACTAGCGTTGAGAGTTTTTTTGCCAGCTCCGATCTGTCGTCTGGCAATAGCTTTGGTTCAGCAAATAACCTATACACTCTCTCGTTACCAACCAGAAGACTGCCATCTGAAAAATACAGGTTGCCTCTGCTTCCAACCTTGCTTAAGACCTGCTCATACTGTCTTGTGGCTAATGACTTTAGACTGGGAGAGGCGATAATTTGCCAATAAAATAATCGGGCGCTGACCACAAGAAGAGCTGAAAAAATTCCTAAAATTACTAATCTGCCTCGCCAATCAGTCTTGGAATTTTTTCTTTCTCTCATGATTTAGTGTACTAACGCTTATTCTGAATTGATAGACCTGCAACTAAGGTGTCTGAAGACACAATGATTGGATCTGAGATCGCTATGTAGTTGGCTGTTAGTGGGGAGTTTTGCAATTGGTTCAAAGATACAATTGTTGCCAATTCACTTTCTAGGCGTTTGCGATGAGCTAAAAGACTATCCTTCTCAGCATGCACTTGATTCATCTTTGCGTTTTGGCGCACCCAATAGCTCTCAGCGATAACTACTGAGGTCGCTTGACTAAAAACAGCAAGGAACAAACTTAAGTAAAAAATAAAAGCGGTTCGTTTTTTCATTTTTTTATAAACCCTCTCAGCTTTGCACTTCTCGATCGTGGATTTGAAATAATTTCATCGTCAGATGGCATCATCGGCTTCTTTGATAATCTAGTGCCTTTTCCCTGCTCTTCCCAAATTTGGAAGTAATGTTTTGCTAAACGATCCTCTCCCTCGTGAAAGGAGGCACAAAGCAGCTTGCTTCCTGGCAATAATAGAGACAATGCCTGAGGTAAGGCCAATTGAATCTCAGTTAACTCACTGTTAACGGCGATTCTTAAAGCCTGAAAAACCTTTGTTGCTGGGTGAAGAGAGCCGGCCTTCTTGTGTTTTACAGAAATAACTAAATCCGCCAACTGCTTGGTTGTTTCTATGGGTTCTGGAGAAGACTTAATTGCTTTGGCGATTCGATCGGCCTCAAGCTCTCCGCCAAAATCGCGAAATAACTGAGCAAGTTGCTTTGCTGGCACTGCGGCAATAATATCTTTGGCCATTACTGCTAATCTCACGTCCATGCGCATATCTAGTACTCCGCTGCCGCGAAAACTAAAACCGCGCTCCTCTGACATGAGTTGTTCCGTGCTTGTTCCAAAATCAAAGATCACTCCGCTGAATAAGCTTGGGATGCCCTGGTTTTGCAAAAACTTTACCGCCTCTTTTAGTTTTGAAAATGGTTCGTGAACCAAGAATAATCGCTTTCCGTTTAGTTCTGATGAAAACTGTGTTTTTGCTCTATTGATCGCCGCGTCATCCCAATCGAAAGCAACTACCTTGCCTCCCTGAGACAATATTTCCTGCGTATGTCCACCTGATCCAAGCGTAGCATCTATATACCAACTATCCTTGATGACTGGTAATAGACTCACTAATTCGTTGAGAAAAACTGAGACATGCTCTTTAGTTTTATTCTGCATCATATTTTTCCGCTATCTCTTCCGCCTGATTCTCAAGCTCGGCCGCATAGGCGTGGTATCGCTTCATATCCCACAACTCAACTTTCGAAATACTTCCGACAACTACAATATCTTTACCTAGACCTGCAAACTCAATGAGATAGTCTGGCAAGGCAACTCTTCCTTGCTTATCAGGCGAAACCTCAACTGCTTCGTTGCTGAAAATTCTTACTAAATCTCGGTTGTTTTTCTTGGTTACTGAGGACTCTTGGAGCTTGGATATCTCTGATTCGAAGGCATTGAGTGGATATAAGAAAAGACCTCCGTCTAATCCTCTGGTAACTACCCAGGTGTCAGACTGATCTCTCATTTTTTTAGGCAAAGAAACCCGACCTTGCGATTCGAGCGTGTGGTAATATTTGCCTATAAACATTTATATAAGATTATTTACCTATCTTCACCTTTCGAATGAAAGTATGACAAAGTAATCACTCACTGTAAATACACAGAAAAGGCGAAGCGCTAGAAGAACTAGGGTGAAAATTGAGCTAAAAGAAAGAAATTTTAGTTAACCACAACAACGTAGAGTGGCAGCAAGTCAACTGTGGCTGATGCCATCTTGCCTTCTTGAGTGGTATCGAAGGATTCCCAAGCGCTACCTGTCCAGCCGAGAATCGTCAGCGTACCCTCTTGTGAAGCACGAATTGAGATCTCAGCTTGACCCTTTAAGTCAGTGCTTGTTTCGAGAAAGTATGGCTCCGAAGCGATGGATCCATCATAGCCTTCTGGGACGCCAGAAGATTGACCTATAATTATATATCTGACCTTAGAGAGATCCTTGGAAGCGATCTGGAATTTACCGTCTCCTGATGAAAACTCAGTTTCCTTTGCTTTGTTCTCAAAATACTTCCACTCAGTCTTAAGACTATAGTTTTCATCACCAATAAATCTAGTTGTAAGCTCCCCACCCTTGATATCAGTATGATAAGTACAGGCCCCTCCAGCGCTACAGCTGCCCATTAAATTTGTTTCTGCTGCGGGAATTGAATCCAACTTTAATAAACCCTGAAAGCCCTGAACTAGAGTTCCTGTTTGGTACTCAACTGTGTATTCAGCCTCAGAAGCTGGTTTCCTGATCGAGTTCACCTCGATAGTAATTCTTCGACCGTCGGCCTCGGGAATGATTGCTAGATATGGTCGCTCTTCTTGAGGAATAACATTAGTAGGTTCTACAATTCTTTTTTTAGAAGACTGTTCGGCCACTGGTTCTTTGACACTATTTTTTCTAATTACAAAGAAACCAATCAAGGCCCCAACTAAAACCATTACAATTCCAGCAATAATCACGTTTCTTTTCATAGAGAACTACCTTATCATGCCGCTAGCAGCTTCTGCAATATACTCAGCAATCTTCGCCTGGGGGATCCTTACTTGTTCTGCCGTATCTCTGTTCCTGATTGTGACCGTATCGTCCTCTAAAGAATCGTAGTCAACGGTAACACAAAAAGGGGTACCGATTTCGTCTTGATACAGATATCTTTTACCAATATTAGAGCGATCATCCCAAGTGGTGGGGAATTTTTCGCAAAGTTCACCGTAAAGCTTTCGCGCTTTTTCAACTAGCTCTGGCTTATTTCTAACTAAGGGAAAGACGGCTACTTTGTAAGGCGCTAATGAAAATGGCAGCTTCAAAACTGTGCGATTTCGATCAGTATCTTCCCAAAGATGGTCTGTGAGAACCATTAAGAACATGCGATTAACTCCAACTGCTGGCTCAATAACATGGGGCGTAAAAGTTCTGTCAGACTCTATGTCCGTGACAGTATGCTCTTGACCAGAATGTTTTGTGTGTTGCTTCAAATCATAATCAGTTCTATAAGCTAAGCCCCAAAGTTCTTTCCAACCAAATGAGAAGTGATAGTCTAAATCGTAAGTATCTTTGCTATAAAAACTTCGCTCGCTATCGCTGTGTTGTCTCCAACGCAGATTCTCTTCTGAAACTCCCAATTGGTTAGTCACGAAACTCCAAAGATCTTCCTGCCACTGCGAGAGAAGTTCTTTCCAATCTGTTTTCTCGGGATCAAAAAAGTATTCAATTTCTGCTTGTTCAAACTCAAGAGTTCTAAAAACAAACTGCCCAGTAGTGACTTCATTACGGAAACTCTTTCCAATCTGGCCAACACCGAAGGGCAAACGAACTCTAGAAGAATCTAAAATATTTTTGAAATTTGTAAAAATTCCTTGAGCTGTTTCCCCGCGTAAATAAACTTTTGATTTTTCACCGGTCACTGCACCTATCGCTGTCTCAAACAAAAGATTAAACACTCTTGGGGGAGCTACAGGATTTCCATCAGGACTAAGAACCTTATTAGTGGCTATGTACTCTCCCATTTCTTCAACAGTCATGTCTTCAGCGAGTTTGTGATCTGGGCGATCGTGCTTTTGCTGCCAAGATTCGATCAGGTGATCTGCTCTGAAACGCTTGCCAGTGACGGCGTCTTCAACAAGTGGATCATTGAAAGAAGTTGTATGACCCGAGGCGACCCAAGTTTCTGGATGCAGCAGTATCTGAGAGTCAAGCCCAACCATGTCGGGTCTTTTAGCAATGAAAGTCTGCCACCAGCTTGCTTTGATATTTCGAAGCAGTTCGACGCCCAACGGACCGTAGTCATATGAATTCGCCAGGCCTCCATAAATATTTGAGGTCTGAAAAACGAACCCCCTTCTTTTGCACAGACTATTTAGAACTTCAAGAGTTGGTTGTGTACTCATTCAGGTATGGTATCAAGAGAGCGATCATTTCACAACTAAAAAGTCAAAGCTCCTTAATGGTTTTTCTAGAATTGCCGAAAGCTCTTCAGCAAGAGATTTTTTTGGATCTTGAGAGACGTCAAAGCCCATTAGTTGGATAAGATAGCGAAGATTAAGACGAAGTTCGTCGATCGGAGTCGTTCCCATTACAGCTTGGCGATGAAGAAGCTCTATCTGATTAAAGACGGGCGTCTCAAGTTCTTCAGCTACAAAGACACCGTCAAATATTTCTAAAAGCTGTGAAATTCTTCGAATATCAGCCAAGCTTCGAGACTTATTTTCATGGCCGCTAGTAACTAGCTTTGACTGAGTCAGAATTGACAAACTTTTTGTGCGCACACAATGTGCCGTGATTCTGTTTCCTGGCTCGAAGTAACTGCCACTACTCGAATTCGTTCTTCTAATCCCTTTGGCTACATAGGCCTGCCTGCCCTCTTCTTTGCTTAGAATAGTCACTATTCGATCTGACTCACCAATGTTAGACCTCTTGAGAACAATCCCCGTAATGGTATATGTACGTTTATTCATACAAGCGAAATCGCTAAATTAAAACTCAGTGCTGTAAGTGACATCTTTGGTAATGGTAAGCTGCTCTTGACCACCGGTCACATCTAGAAGCATCGGAATTTCATCAGTCCCGCCCTGTTTCCAAATCTCAAGTCTGTATTGATCCTGATCAGTATATGGAACTTTATAAGTAACAACCAACTTAGCACTTCCTAAGGGCTCCAGAGTGAAATAACCTTGAATAACTGAGAAACCGAGATCTTCTTTCACTTCTGCATCACTTACAAACCCTTGACTAGAGATAAGTTCGCTTCCCGCAGGAATGTAGATTCGAGTCCAGTCGCGCAAAGTAGAATTCAGGCAAAGAAGTCCTGCTTCAAGATTGCAGTTATCCCCTTTTCTAGAGTTTTTATAGTTTATCTCAACCGTTTTCTCGATGAAACCATCCTTTGGGGCTGAGACAACTTGCTCTACCTCGTAGCTAATAAACAAGTTAGATTTGGCTCCACCAAGATTGGCATTAACAATCCCTAAAAAATCGTTGTTCTCTGGAGGAGTGATTCTTCCAGCTGCATTAATCGTTTCGGCTACTTGCTGAGATTTCTCATCAAAGAAGTAAAACTGAATATGACGACCAGTGATATTTTCAAAAGCAGAAGAGAAAAGTGGTGGCCATTGGGACTTTGGAGCTGTGTAAGACTTAGTTAGAACTGCTCTCATCAGTGGACCTAGAACTCCCTTGCGGTCTTCGCGCAAGTACGGAGTAGGTCTAGTAATGATTTCAGAGAGAACATAAATAATCTCTGGGCAGTCACAGCGAGGATCTATTTCACTCGAGAATGTGCCATAGCCGGGAACTTCTACTGGACCCAAAACTCGTAACAAGTCAGTCAAAACCTTCGTATCAACCGCGATGATGCCGTCAATATTGTCTGGCTCTCCTGGGACTTTTTCGTAGAACTGAAAGAATTGATCCATTGAAACTTTAAAATCTGGTGATGTGTTCATATCTCGAAGATTCCAGGTCTTTTCGGTGGTGAGATACTTGGACATCTCCTCTGGAATTGGTAGGCCTGTGCGAATTTTCTTGTCGAGCTCATAAATATCATCAGACTTTTCAGCCTCTACCTTGCCATTTTCCACATTAATGACGGCAAAAGCAGTTAAGAAACCACCCGTAGGTCTGAGCTCGGCATCATTTTGAAAAAGAACTAAGTACTTTCGTCTTTCACCTCTGCCGCCGGCAATAGCGGGCAACTCTTCTAAGACTGGGCGATACTCCGTAAGAGCTGTAACTGCTCCATCACTAACAGCGTGCATCTGTTCAATATATGATCTAACTGGTTTTCCCTGGAAACTCTCTGGATAACGAGCGGGATCAATTTGCTTAATCTCTGCCTGAGCAACCTCCAAATCAGCCGAAATATCATCAAGAATTGGAGCAATTTTATCCAAGGTTTCTAAAAGAATTTTTAATCTATCCTCAGCGGTACCACCCTCGAAGGAGCCTTCTCCAGCAAACCCAAGAACGTCTGCATAGGGAACTAAAGCGTCAACCGACTTTTGAGCGACCTGGAGACCAGCTCTAGCCGCTGCTAAACCATGTTCGCCGTCGAAGTAGTACTGCCTAGCGATTGGTATGTAGCGAAAGAAAGAAAGTTGAGAGAATGTACCGTCAATTTGGGTGAGTTTTTCCTCAAGCAGCTTTATGTTAGTCTGGACTGGTGGTAGATCCTGAGCTTTGAAACTAGCGTAAATATTTCTACCAATGACTTCGGCTTCGCTAGCTTGTACTTTCAGTTGCTCAGAAACTTGATAGGAGCGAAATGCGAGCACACCAAGAACTGCGATTAGAATCACCATCGCTGCACCAGTGATTAATAAAACTCTCTGCCAGATTTTAAGGCGAAAAAACCACTTTTTTTTGGTTGGTTCTTTGGCTGGGTCTGATGCGACTAGCGACTCTTCTTCAGTCACTACTGGGGTTTCAGGTTGTTGTTTGGCAGATTCCGAATTTTCCATGTCTATCAGTATAGCAAAGTATTAATGAATGATCACCACTTTGAAATCATCGCGATTGGTGTCTTGGCAATAATAGAAATATAAGATCTGATTGATCTATTTTCAGCATATTCTGCGTCCATTTTTGCCCGCTTAACGAAAGGGATTTCGTTTCGACCACTTGTTTGCCATGGCCCAGTAATACCTGGTTTAATTGAGAGAATTCTCTCAATGTATTTTTTAGTTTCGGGATAGCGCTTGCTTTGCTCGTCAAGCTCACGCCTCAAGTATGCGCGAGGACCGACCATGCTCATCTCGCCTCTGAGAACGTTGATTAGCTGAGGAAACTCATCGATGGTCAGAGAACGAATAATCTTACCTAACCTGGTAATGCGAGGATCATTTGGAATCTTCCAGTCGTTATCTTTAAATAATTTAAGTAATTCCTGGTCTTGCTTGTGCAAAATATCATCTGCATCTGGCACCATGGAACGAAATTTCAGCAGCTTAAATTCTTTGCCACCGATGCCGACTCTTTTGTGAGTAAAAATAATTGGTGGACCGGACTCAAAATAAATCAGAATAGGAACAATAATCCAGAAAGGCAGGAAAATGAGCACTAGCGTGATAGCAACAGTGAGATCAAGAATTCTGATGAGGTGTTCGTAACGCATGGGCAAGATTAGAGGTATTCCGTAGTACCCTTGGCTTTTAAATATTCGACTATTTTTTTAACATCCTGGCTTTTTGATTTAGGAATCACCAGAACAATTTCGTCTGTATCAACAACGATCATGTCATTCACACCTACTAAGGCAACTAATCTACCATTCGCATGGACGAAATTATCATATGAAGCTAGAGCCACAACTTGTGCCTCGGCATCGTCGCTGACGATGACATTCCCAGAAATATCTTTTTTCTCCAGGTCATAAACAATTTTCCAGTCTCCAACGTCATTCCAGCCAAAGTCACCAGGAATGAGAACTAAGTTGGTAGCTTTTTCAGAGATTGCGTAATCAATTGAGATTGTTTCAGCAGCGGCATAAATTTTTGGAAGTGCTTTGGCGAAGTCTGAACCTGTTAAACCTGAAAGGACTTTAGTGCTTTCGTAAAGACTTGGTAAGTAAGTCTTAAAAGCAGAAACTAGAGCCTCAGCAGACCAAACATACATATTGGCGTTCCAAAAATATTTGCCAGTAGAAATAAAGCCTCTGGCTGTGGCCTCGTTTGGTTTTTCGGTAAAACTTGCAACTGTGAACAACGACAAGCCTCTGTCAAGTTTTGCAAGATCTTCGCCAATCTTTATATAACCGAAACCAGTTGCTGGTCGACTAGGAGTTATTCCGACGGTGACTAGATTCTCTTTCTTGGAAGCGACTCGTACAGCAGCCTGCATGACACGAACAAATTCATTTATGTCTGCAACCACGTGGTCAGAGGCGCTATTAATAACCACAGCATCTGGATCAAGAGACTGAGCATAGAGCGATCCAACAAGCATTGCTAAAGCAGTATCTTTTTTCTCTGGCTCAGCAATGATGTTTGATTTTGGAACTTCAGGAAGTTGTTTTTCCACCTCAGAGCGGTACTTTTCGTTTGTAACAATTATCAAGCGCTCCCAAGGAACAAGCTTGCGAACTCTATGAACTGTGTACTGAAGCATCGTCTCATCGCCGAAAAGTTTTAGGAATTGCTTAGGAGTTTTGTTACGAGATTTTGGCCAAAGTCGCGTGCCGCCACCGCCAGCTAACAAAACCGCATAAGTGTGATCTGTTTGCGTCATAAGCACCCATCATACACTAATTTTTTCACTTGTTTTCGAAATATTTCAGGTCGGTATTTTGCGCTCTTTTCTCTAAGTCTTGTTGGCGAGAATTGTGTATTATCAATTTTAGTCAAACCAGCAACTACTTCTTTTATTGACTGGGTCTGAAGAACAAAACCATGTTCTCCATTCTCAAGAACTTCTGCAGCCCCACTCCCAGCATAAATCAAGCATGGGGTTCCATGAGCTAAGCTCTCGAGAGTTACTAAGCCAAAGTCCTCTCGACCAAGCATGCAAGTCGCTTGTGAGTATTTGAGCAATCTTATTTTTTCTGGCTCTGAAATTGCTCTGGTGAATAAGATAGTTTTCTTGGCATTCATTGCTCTCATACAAAACTCATCTAGTGATTCTCCATCCCTCCTCACAATTCCTTGGTTTCCTGCCTGGCCTACAAGAGCATAAAAGACGGCGCCTTCTCCCGCCACAATCAACTGTCTATTCATTTCCTTGGCGGCACTAATAGCGAGGTCAACCCGCTTGTACCAGACCAGTCTTGATAAACTTAAAATAAATTTATTTATTGGCAATTTTCCCGCAGATTCCAATTCGCCTAGGCTTGGAATAGGAACTGGCGGATACAAAGGTTTAGTTAAGGCAACATAATTGTTACTGGCTCGATTAGCGACCATCTTAGAAAGTGGAATCACAATATCGGGTCTTTTAGCAGCTACTCTGTACCAGAGTGAAACATATTTTAAAATCAGTTTCGTAATTTGAAAAACTCCTGGAATTTTAATCAAGGGATATGAGTTCAGATACTCTGATTGTTCAGACTCAAGATATCTGGGAGGAGACAGAAGATAGCAGATGTGACGCTGACTTGGTTTTGTGATCACCCCTAGAGCCTCAGCGCTAGTAACTGAAAAGATGATGTCAAATTTGGAAAGATCAAGCGACTCAAAAGCCAACGGCATTAATGGTAAGAAAAACTGGTGATGCTTTATCGCAAAAGGAAAATGCTGCAAAAAAGAAGTGATCACTTCTCTATCCGACATCCAATCCACAATTTTCGGGCTATACACAGATGTGGCGAAAGAAGCCTTTGGAAAAGTCTCAGCTAGCTCTCTTAATAAAAACTCCGCTCCTCCATGCTTGGTGTTCAGACGATCGTAGACGATGCATATCTTTGGGTCTATCACGCTGCCCCACTTGAAAGCACTTCAATATATCCAGCTAGTGTTTGTTTAGCCAAGGATTTCCAGCTGAATTTTTCTAATAAGATCTTAACATCATGATCGGAAACAGAACTATTCTCTGCTCTAGCTATCACCCTAAGAAGAGACTCTGAGTCATGAGGATCAAAGTAATGAGCCATATCACCATAGACCTCTTTAAAGATCGGAATATCTGAGGCAACTAGGGGAGTTCCTAAGGCAATTGCCTCAATTCCTGTCAATCCAAAACCCTCTGCTAAAGATGGTTGGATTAGAACGCTGGCTTGTTGATAAATGTTTGATAACTGAGAGTCAGAAATCTCAAAATGAAATTCGACTCTATCTTCAATTCCCAAGTCCTTGATTTCTTTTTTGACACGATCAACGAAAGCTGTTCTAGCTGTAACAATTGCGAGTCTATAAGACTTATCGACTATCATAGCTGAAAAAATTCTCGACACATTTTTGTGTGGATAGAGAGAACCAACGTAAAGAAGAATCTTCTCCATTCTTCTTGGATGTGGGACTTCCTTCTTTAGTTCATCGCCAACGCCCTCGTAAGTTACGACTGCCCTTTTTTGAGCTGATGGAAAGCGATTTATAACCGCATCTCTGACAGTCTCTGATGGAACAAAAATTTTCTTTGCTCTCTCGATCGCAGTTTTTACAACGAGAAGATATAACCAATACTTTAGCCAATAAACTGTCGGTGCTAGGGTGGTAACCGCCCGGCCCTTGCGCTCATGCCAGAGTAGATCATGGATAGTTACTACGTATTTCCCCTGATAAAAAAGCGGCACATTAAAGTGAGGCACGTGCAAAAGATCGATTTTCGCTTTGCGAAATATTGTTGGCAAGCGCAACTGCTCTGAAAATGAATAATGCTGAACTGGAGCCAAAACAACTTCGCAGTTTTCTGGAACATCTCTACCTAGTACCTCTGCTTGCTGAACCTCATCATAGAAGAACAGCACAAGCATCACTTCACTTTTAGAAAGTGGTAGTAATTCATGAACTAGGTTGGAAACGTATCGACCAATCCCCGCGTTACGAACTCCACTAAGACGACAGTCAATGCCGATGCGTGGCAACTTACTACTTTGAGGTAGCTCGTTTTGTAGTTTTTTTGGTTTTTTTAGCACTTGGTCGTACTGTCTTTTTAGCACTTGGAGTTTTTGTTTTTAGTGCTGAGTCAACAATGCGTTCGAGCTCTTTGAGTTCTGCTTCGCTGGTACCAAGATCGTCGGCGTCAATGCTTTGTAACATTGTCAAACTTGCCTGGGCTTGTCTGATTTTGTTATATCTCATCGCGTTACCAACTACTGTGGCAACAATTGAAATTGCGGAAATTACAAAAGCAGCAACTGGAATATACTCAAGAGCCTTTGGTTGCTCTAAAAGTTGTGAATTTTGATAAAAGTAACGAACCATAAGTGATGGCAAAAGAGCCGTCACAAAGAGACTACTCATCACCACGAAGATAGACTCGATTGATTGTTGGATGCTGTTGGTTCTCAGATCCTGAATGTTAAATTGTAGCTGTTGTGCGTTCATACACCGCCTTTCTTAAGTTCTAAGAAGTATTTTACTAATGCTCGCACGAAGCCTGGATAATCCTTGGCATAGTGCTTGTCGAAATATTGTAGCATGGTATTGAAAAAGTGCTGACGGGTTTTCTTAGCAATACTTTGCGATGATTGTTTTATACCCGACTTGTATTTGTGATGAATCATTTCAACTTTTGGATTATAAACAACTTGCCAATTGTCTTCCCTAAATCTTTTACACCAGTCTAAGTCTTCGGCATACATAAAAAATTGTTCATCAAGCAAACCGACAGTTTTAAAAGCACTCACTCTTGCCAACAATGCTGCTCCCGAACACGCGTCAATTTCGTGAATTGAGTTGAGGTTTTTATACGTTTGGTGATACTGACCAAACTTGGGAGAGTTAGGAAACATTTTTTCTAAACGACTAAAATAGGCAAAAGAAGCCCAGAGGGTTGGCTCCCCACGGTGACAAGCTGGATCAAGAGAACCATTAAAGAAACTTAGCTTTGGAGTCACTATCCCAACTCTTGGATGGGAGTTCATGTATCTAATAAGCAAGTCTAAGTTTGAGTCAGAAGTAAACTCGACATCTGAATTCAGAAGCATCGCGTATTTAGCTTTACTTTGGGAAAGAGCCACGTTATTTGCTTTAGAAAAACCGACATTCTCTTCAAGAACAATTGTCTTTACCCACGGAAAATCTCTCTTAATAACTTCAATCGTTTCGTCTGTGCTGTTATTGTCAACAACAGTGACAAGAATATTTTTATTTGTGTGCTGAAGATAAAACTCTTGTAACGAAGAAAGGGCTTTTTTTATCCAAAAACCACTATTGTAGGTAAGGAAGATAAGTTCGAGATCGATTTTAGTTTTTTTCATTGTGTGCCCCAATGCGGCGGTATAGTATATCAAGTTGGGCTGAGATCGTTCGCCAATCAAAGTGCTTCTTGACGTAATACTTGCCAAATTCTGATAAATTCTGTTGTAAAGACTTAGATCTTAGAAGTCTTACCGCTTGCGCTGCTAACTCATCAGCTGAACTTCCAAGAAGCACGTGCTCATCTGGCGTCAGTTCTAATCCCTCAACCGCCGTTGGTGTGGCCACCAGAGGGGTTCCAGAAGCCATGGCCTCTAGCACCTTATAGCGAGTCCCCTTGCCACTAAAAACTGGCGCAACCAAAATATCAGATACTGCAAAAGCATCTCGGATATCTTCGACTCGACCTTTTACAAAAACATTTTTGTACTGGTCTGCAAATGATTCAATTTCTTTGGTAGGCGCATTGCCGACAATGTGAAGCTCTGCCTCTGGCAATTCCAGAAGTATTTTTGGCCAAATGTGATGGACTAAAAAGCGCACAGCTTCGCGATTCGGCAACCACTTAAAAGTTCCGACAAAAAGGACGGTTGGTTTTGCATGAGATTTTTTGGGTTTTTCATCAAACCAATCGGATTCCACTCCATTAGCGACCACAGCTATTTCTTTCTCAAGCTCTGTAGTTTGAACGATAAATTCTTTGTCCCGATCGCTCATGACGATAAGCTGATCAGCCTGGCGCCAATAATACTTTTCCCAGCGTTTAATTTTGGCGATATCAATATTTAAGAGCGGACGAAGAAATGCCGAGGCTTGCTTGGCATAGCTCTCATATCCAAGATACTCAATCGTTTGTTCCACCAGAATCGTCGGAGTTTTTGTTTTTGGCAAATGAGGCATCATATAAAAAGTCTCAGCGTGCAAAAGATCAAAGGTATTTTTTCCCATCTCATCACGAATTGCCTGTGTAACTTCAGAAACATAATTTCTCATAACAAGAAACGGATAAGAAGAGAAAGCTGTTTTGAAAATATTTCTTAAAGTGAATGGTTGCTTTGAGCGACGAAAAACTCTTACCTTATGACAGAACTTCTCAAGCTCCGGAATATACTGCTCTTCGCTGTCATCTTTTATAAGGGCAAAAAGAGTCACATTATGTTTATCGGCCAATTGTTTTAGAAGGTTATAAGTCCGAATCTGGCCGCCAGAAAGAAGCGGGTACGGCAAATATGGTGTCAGCATCAAAATATTCATAAGTGTTTTTGTAGATCTAAGAACAAATACTTGTCGGTTTTTTCAAGAGTAAGATACTCTTTTTCCAGTTCTCTGGCCTCATCATCATAACTGGTGGTGATGTAGTATTGGGCACCAGCTGCAATTTTTTTATCTATTTCAAAACCTATTGGCCAACCGCGACGCCTGGTTTGGAAGAGAAACATGGTATCACCAAAGGCTGGAGCAATCACCAAATCCTCAGGATTAGTTAGAGCTTGAACACGAGCTCCTGCCTCAACGTACTCCCAGTGATTTATAACGTAGTAGCCCTTTACTTGCTGCCAGGCAAGAAATATCATTACGAGAAATAATGATGCAACTGATAAATATGCAATCCTTTTATTATATTTTTTAAGCAAATTAAGTAGCAAATACATTCCCCGACCAACCGAGATACTGAGAATTGGCAACATGAATATTTGATAGTAATCGTGCTGGACGTTGCCGCGGGCGATAACGATGAAAAATAATATAACGGCAAGCCACCATGAACCATAGATAAGCAGTTCATTTCGCGTGCGCTTAGTGATTTTTGAGAAAAAGGAAATGAAATTGCTAAACAGAAAGGTCACACCTACGTACCCAAGCATTAATTTCGTCAGTCTTTCGTACCAAAGCCAGCGAAACCAAACGGGCCTAAGTCTAGGGGGCACTTCGTTAATCGGCCCATTGTAGAGCCAATCGGAGGCGGGAATACCAGCTGGGAACTGAAGAATCCAGTTGCGCCACCAAAGTAATGGCAATAGTGAAATTCCACCGATAACAACCGCCTGAATAATTTTTTTCCAGCCAATTTTGGCAAACTCAGTAATGGCAATGGCAAGAAAAACTGGCGCCAGAAAAAGACTAAAGGGTTTGATGAGAAGACTCAAGGCCATTAGCAATCCAGTCAATAATAAATATCTAGAATGATATTTTTTCGTCCACAACCAAAAACAAAGAATTGCTGCGCTGCTCAGCCCAACCATGATGGGATCCGGCATTATTACTCGAGAATAAAAAACACTGTATGGCAAGATGGCGAAGACCAATGCTGACAAACGAGCTGGAATTTCTCCAGATATATCTCTGACTAGGTAATAAATTGAAATTAAGGTAATTAGCGAAAAGAATACTGTTAGTAATCTGCTGACAACAACTAATGAAAAAGCCGGAACGGCTCTGACAATAACTGCTACTAATGCCTGGGGCAAAGGCAGCTCCACCATCCTCCATCCCTCTGGATTCTCCTTGCCGGACTGAATATTTGAAAGATCGTGGTATCTGGGAAGCAAAATATCAACGCCATTGACCACGAACTCCTGGGTAACTGACGCCGTGTCTACCTGACGAAAACTGTGCCAATCAAGAAGCGGGGTCGAGATGTTATAGAGGCGAACAATGAAAGCCAAAAACAACAAAGATAAAATAATACGATACTTTCTGATCATTTTTTAAATTTTCTTTTCGTCTTATTTTTTTTGACATAAATACTCAAGGCCATACCTGCGAGAGCCCAGAATGAGAAGGCAACCTTGGAAGCAGCAAAAATATCTATGGCCATTGCATTTACCAAAAGGCCAATTGAGCCCGAGATAAAGCCAACAATTATGGTTTTCTCATAGCCGTTCAATGAAATCTTTTTTGTGAGAGTTTTAAACGACAGCCAAATTGCTAAGAAGACGGCTCCAAAAAAAGTTAGAAATCCTGCTAAACCCGTTTCTCCCAAAGCTCTTAGGTAATTGTTATCAGTACTCTCTGCCTCAGTAAACTGACCGACTGCCTCTTTCGTCAGGGTCGCATACCCCGACCCAAAAACTGGATTAGTTGTAAAACCCGAGATAGCCCTCGGCCAAAGCGAATCAAGGCGAATGGCGTATGAAAGTCCATAGATTAGAGCATTATCAGAGTATGTTCTCTCGACCTCAATCGTTGTGTAAGTGACCGTGCCATCGGCTGAGGTTGAGGCAACCTTTTGCAGGTCGGGCACATTTACATAGACATCCCCAGGCCTCTCAGTAGTTGGTCTTTGGTCAGAAGGCACTAGAACATTATCTTTATCTAAGGCTAAAGTTGCCTCATCAGTAGAGATACCATTATCTGGTTTCAGCCTATCTCTCAAGGTAGTAATTCCCGTCACCTGAGGCAAGTAGGTGTACATAAAATCTTTTCTCTGGCCGTTAAGTCGGTGATAAGTAGAATTTAATTCTGGGAAGCCTTCTAGTGTCTGGAGAAATCTTTCGTTGATGTCTTCTCCAAAAATTGAAAGTAAAATTCCAATCACAAAACCTAGCGATAAAAGCTGTAGCGATAACCATTTGACTTTTTTCCAAATTGTTTTTTGATCAAAGGTAAAGAACAACAAAACTATGCCAATGGCAACAAAAAAGGAGGCAAATGATGATCTTGATGCTCCAACGATAAGCTGCCATGTGCCGAAGAAAAATAAAATTCTTAGAAAAAATCTAGAACTTTTTTTCACAAAAGCGTAACTTGCCGCCAAGACTAGGGGCAACATCAAGACAAGGTATCCTCCGAGATCATAGTGGCCACCAAAAGTTGACTGCACACGAGCGTGTTCTGTTAGATAAAGCCTCAAGCCCTTGCTGAACTCACGATTCATCGTCGAGTAGACTGGCCAATAAAAGTACTTTTGGCCGAAGCCATAAATAATTATTACGAGAATAGTTCCGAACAAAACTTTGAGTAAAACTTCCAAGTGTTTTTTTGTTTTTATCGCCGAAAATAAAATGAAGAAAATACTGAAATACTCAATATAGCGAAAGTAATGGAGCGTGGTTTTGCCTACATGAAGAAGCTCTGCGGGCACCGTCTTAGTAATAAAAACAGCGCTTAGGATAGAGAGGAAGCCAGCAATCATGTAGTAAACGACCGGCTTGGTCAGCGGCGTCTTCCAGACAATTTTCTTCCTGGCAACTTGGATAATCCAAATCAAAACTGCTAGAGCAACAAAGAAGTCCTCAATTCGAACTCTAACCAAATATCCAGGAATAATGTCAAATAGCGGCAGCTTGGGATACAGAGGGATAAATGCCAAAAGGAAGCCTGATAAAACTATTAAGGCATACTCGTCAAACCAAGGCTGGATTTTTTTTAGAATTTTTTTCATCAAAGCTTTTTCAGAATTTTAAGATAAGTATGAGCCGTGCGCCCTTTTCCAATCAAGGTAAATGCGATTACTCTCAAGATGACCGCGAATCTAAGCACAAACTCTAAAAATGGTCGCTGCCAAAGTGGGAGGTGTTTTGCCCAAATATAACGATAACCTTTTAGCTCTCCCACGAGAGCATTTTCCTCACTCGAGCTAGCTGTCTTGTGATGGATAACCACAGATCTTGGAGCAATGCCCACGTCCCAGTGGTGCTTATTTGCACGCAAACAATACTCCATGTCTTCTCCGTACATAAAGATATTCTCATCGAGATCTCCTATTTCATCGATAGTTGCGCGTCGAATACACATAGCTGTGCCCGCCACCCAACCGAAAGAAATCAAGTCTTTGCGACTTTCTAAAAGGCTCGTATCGCGTTGTTGAGTTGAGGGTAAAAAATGACCGATAATTGGCAAGTCATCAAGAAAAAACATCTGCGAAGATAAAGTAAGCAAGTTTGGCAACATTCCGCCCTGAGGCTGAGGACTGCCGTCTGGATTTTTTAGGCCACAGGCGATGATTCCCAGCCTGTCGGTCGGAAGATCAATGCGTGCTTCATATGGAGAAATTTCACTAACTGGAAACTTAGAGAAAACTGCTAACAATTCTTCAAGCGCCCCAGGCTGAACCTCCGTGTCTGAATTTAAAAGAAGGACGAACTCCCCTTTGGAAATACTTATGGCTTGATTGTTCGCGGCTGCGAAGCCAAGGTTTTCTGAGTTTTTGAAAACGGTCAACGGCACTCCAAGAGTGGGTTTTAACTTTGTTAAAGCAGAAACAGAATCATCTTGAGAATTATTATCGACAACTAGGATTTCTATTTGATCCAACAATTTTTTATCTTGAATCGAACTAACCACCGACTTAACCGCCTGGAGAGTGAGCTCCTTAGTATTGTACGAAATTATGATAACTGAAAGAGTCATACGAACTTATTGAAACCAACGGGCGCGACCTAATCTATACGAGAGGTTTTCGATGGGCCTTCTTCCAATCTCTTTAGCTGGTACCCCGCCGACAATGACTCCTGGGGGAACATCTTTTGTGACCACAGCTCCAGCTGCTACAACTACTCCCCTACCTATCTTTACTCCTGGCAAAATAATCGCTCTGGGACCAATAAAGACGTAGTCTTCAATCGTCACTGGCTCTTCGATGGCTGAAAATCCGGGACTTCTTAGATCGTGTTCACTAGTCCAGATCATTACTTCTGAAGCAATATCAACGTGATCTCCAATGGTTAACCCACCTCTAGAATTTGGAAGTTGTCTGCGACCATCTAAAGTGGCTCTTTCACCAATGATTGTGTCTTTGCCAATGGATAAAAAGCGGGGATCATAGATTCTTGCCAACATATGAATAGTCGAACCCGAACCAATCTTAACTCCGAACAATCGATAGAAAAAACGACGGACATGATGAATCGGAACAATACCGACTCCCCACCAAAGAAATCCTGTTACTAGCTCCAAGGAAATTGCATTTAATCTACGAATTATCTTTTGCCACAACATAGTAGCTATAGTATACGCTATTTCTCGAGTACTAGAACAGTTCCAGATGCTTTTTGGCAGCGTCAGTCAGGACGCGACCCTTGGGCGTGCGCTTCAGAAAGCCGATCTGGAGCAAATACGGCTCAACCACCTCTTCCACAGTCACCATATCTTCGTTGAGTGAGGCCGCTAAAGTGTTCAGACCAACGGGACCACCGTTGTGTTTGGTGAGCAAGCTTTTTAGAAGTCTTCTATCGCTTTCGTCCAGGCCTCTTCTGTCTATTTCAAATAAGTCGAGCGCTCTGGTCACCAAGTCACTGGTGATTGCTTTTTGTTTGTGGACTTGAACAAAATCTCTAACTCTTTTTAGAAGCTTTAGGGCAATTCTCGGAGTACCCCTGGCTCTTCTAGCTATTTCCTCTGCACCAGCGGGCTCTAGCTCAACCATTAATTTCTTTGCTGAGTGCTGGAGAATTATAGAAAGTGCAATTTCATCATAATAGGAGAGTCGATGGATCAGGCCGAAGCGATCTCGAAATGGACCAGAAAGCAAGCCATATCTGGTGGTTGCACCAACTAAAGTGAACTTTGGCAGATCGAGACGAATTGAGCGTGCCGTTGGGCCTTTACCAATCATGACGTCGAGTGCGTAATCTTCCATGGCTGGATAAAGCGTCTCTTCAACTACAGTTGGCAAGCGATGGATTTCATCAATAAATAAAATGTCACCTTCTTCTAAGTTACTGACGATGGCGGCCAAGTCTCCAGCTTTTGTTAGGGCTGTGCCAGAAGTGATCTTAATCTGAACCCCAAGTTCTCTAGCAATGAGCTGTGAAAGAGTGGTTTTTCCGAGACCGGGGGGACCATAGAGTAGAACATGATCCAGAGCGTCACTTCTCTCTTTGGCTGCCTGGATAGCAATCGAGAGTGATTTCTTGATTGTTTCCTGGCCAAAAAATTCGTCCCATGACTGAGCACGTAGTGAAGCGAGGAGCTCTTTGTCCTCTACTGTCTCGTCTTCCAGAATTTGTTTTTTCATTATTAAAATATTCCTAGCGCTTGCCCAATTTTTTTATGGTTTGGGCAAGCGCGACCTCAATTTCCATTTCTGAGTAATCTTCTTTTGAAACCAAATCGTGGGCCAAAGCTTCGTCGTAGCCAAGCGATCTCAAAGCATCGAGAACCATTGACTGGGTATCGTCAAGAGAGCCAAGCTGAAGCTCTTTGAGACTGCCGAGTTTGCCACTTAATTCAATAATAATTTTCTGAGCTAGTTTTTTACCAACTCTTGGAACTTGGGTGAAAATGCTGGTTTGACCTTGCTGGACTGCGTTCGTAATCTGAGTGCTTCCCAAAGCAGCTAATTGAAGTGCCGTTCTTGGACCAACTCCCGAAACCTGAAGCATTAGTAAAAAAAGTTCTTTTTCTTTTTGAGTTGAAAATCCGAAGAGCTCGAGTGACTGCTCGGCCACATGAGTATAAATATATAGATCAACTGGGGTGCCAACTGGGTACTGGGCCAAAAGAACATTGGCGACTGAAACACCATAGCCAACGCCATTTACATCGACCACCAGTTGGGTTGTGTTTTCACGAACGACACCAGTAAGGGCTGCAATCATAATTAGAGGATACCATGATGCTCAACGACTGTGTGAGTGGTGAGTACTGCTATGGCGTCAATTGTATCATCGAGAATACCCTTGGTCTGGATCTTGAAGGTCAGCTCGGTCATTTTAGCCATAGCTCTTTTATCGGCGCGACCGTTACCTGTGTAAGTCGACTTGATCGTAGCGGGATTGTACTCAAAGGCAGCGCAGTTCTGGGCAATAGCCTGGGCAATGATGATGCCGCGAACCTCGGCGACTGCAAAAGCAGTGGTTGTATTGTTAGCAAAAACTAGGGTTTCAGTGGCCAGTTCTTCTGGGTGATACTCGGAAAATAACTCGACTAATTTTTTGACAATTTCTTGATATCTCTCGAAGCGAGAAAGCTTTGGATCGGTGACAATGCTGTCGTAGGCGATGAGTTTCAGGCGACGATCTACTATCTCGCCAATCGCCCAGCCGCATCTGCCAAAACCCGGATCAATCGCAAGAATTTTCATGACTTCGCCATGGCCTCTAGTAATTTTTCGACCGTTTCTTTCCACGAAAAAGTTTTGCACTGCTCACGGGCTTTTCTTCTATAAACCGCTCTTTCTCTTGCGGTTAGAGTCATCGCTTTCCAAAGTCCATCAGCCATACTTAGCGAGTTGGTAGGGTCGATCTGAACTCCGGCTGGACCAACTACTTCAGGAAGACTCGAAATATTAGAAACAACAGGTACGCTGCCAGCCTGTAAAGCTTCGAGAGCAGGAATACCAAAACCTTCAGCGAGGCCCACAACTGCAGTGACTTTAGCTTTTTCAAGAAGAGCCCACTTCTCTTTGTCTTCAACAAATCCCGTCAATAAAATTCTGTCTGCGTATGGAGAGCTCTTAATTCTTTCGATAATTGGCTCAGCCATCCAGCCTTGCTTACCTGCTAAGACTAGAGATATCGGCAATGGCGCGGGTTTTTTCCGAGTAGCCTTAGGTGGAGAAGCCGCTTCTCTGCGAACTACAATCTCAAAAGCTTCGATCAGGCGAATGAGATTTTTTCGTGGCTGCAGGGTTCCAATTGAAAGAATAAATGGCTGCTTAGCGCCAAGTCGTTTACAGATTTTTTCAGCCTCATCGCTTGAAAGTTTGGGATTTTCCGAAACCGCGGGGTAGCCAACAATAATATCTTTGGCTGCTCTGCCAAAACGCGAAATTATTTCTTTTTTTGAAGCTTCGCTAATAGTGAGAACTTTTTTAGCATTCTCGACACTATATTTCGTCCAGTACTTCAACTGCAATCTGTCTTTCAGAGTAAAGTAGCTTGGATGAGACAAAAAAGCTAAATCCATAACCGAGGAGATGTATGGGACTGGACTGAGTCGAGGCGCATAGTGACCGGGAGTAAAAAACAAATCAAAATTACTCTGATGAGCATATAAATAGCGAGGCAAAGCCCACTGTGTCCACAAAAAAGCCGGACGAATAACTCGATACTTCCAACCAGGCCTTTGCGCAGGCATGCCAGCATGAGGATGAGTTGTTAACAAAATTATGGAAGTAATCGAAGAATTTTTTCTGGTTTGCTTCTCAAGTTCTGAAAGGACTTCAAAAGCATAGACATTACTCCCAACTCGATTCTCGACATTAGCCTCATTGCCATCGATAGCTAAGTTTGTCTGAGATTTCATAAGTTACTGTCCGAAAGAAGCAATCGCCTCTTTGTATGCAGTCGCTGTTTGCTCTGCCACCCGCTCCCAATTAAACATTTGCGATCTGATAATCATTCTCTGAAGTCTTTTTTGTTGATCGGCTGATGACTCCTCAAGAACAGTTTGTAATCCTAAGCGAATGCTCTCGACTGATTCAGCATCAACTAATTCTGCCGCATTGCCGGCTATCTCTGGCAAAGCAGAGTTGTTCGAAGTCACCACTGGAGT
>Ga0210043_1000504_pt1 | contig 41434 bp, 62 predicted proteins | sample CryGeymet201501t_FD_183990 | JGI IMG/M metagenome (GOLD analysis project Ga0210043, IMG submission 183990) | Groundwater microbial communities from Crystal Geyser aquifers in Utah, USA - Crystal Geyser metaG 2015-01t (SPAdes) (version 2) | ecosystem: Environmental > Aquatic > Deep subsurface >... | reverse complement strand
CATAGAGGGCAAGTGCCGGCGCTCCAGCGATGGCCCCACCAATGGCGAGAGTTTGAACTGGTCTTTTTCTGGCAGAGTCTATAAGTTTCAGTGATCCCTGCATCCTGGCGTTTAAGAAGGGGATTATTGAGTTCATGGCTTTCATTTTAGATCCGCGCCTAGCAAAGTCGATAGTGGCTTCTCTGGCTTGCTCCATCGCGGCTAGTTCCTGATCAAAACCAGTTAGACCTTCCTTACTGGCTCCCTTCATGGCCCGCTTGTATACACCAACCCTAGATCCCTTCTCGGAAAATTCCCCCATGATTCTAAACATCTCTAGTGGGTTTTTGACAAACTTTCCGGCCTTGTGTCCTAGTCCTCCAGTGATGTCTTTTAAGCCCTTCTGGAGGGTGGTTCTGTCTTGGGAAAAGAAACTAGCCTGATCAGCCCCAGATTTGACCCAACTTTGGAACATTTTATCTTTTTTGATAACCGAAGATAGCCCAGATATAAAGTCGTATATTGGGATTCCTCCATATTTAGAGTTTACGGCGGCAGATAATTGGTCACGAACGATGTTAGGAACGGCGAAGCCTACGTTTAGTCCAGTGGCTCCCGCTCTCATTATTCTGGCCGGAACTGACATGATCCGAACAGCCACGTTGAGGTTTTCTTCGTTCATCCCACCGATTATATCCGCTACTTCTTTTGAGGTTTCGTAATAAACCTTCTTACCGTCTTGGAATAGGGTGATGTGGGGTTGTTTTGGTTCGTATCCTGTTTTTATCGCGCCCACCACTTCGTCATCTACGTTTATAAGGGCCATTGGTGTTTTGAGTTTCTTAAATTCTCCCAGTCCCACCATAGCACTCAACACTCTTTGTTTTTCAACTGTCTTGGTGATTTCGTAGGTATTGCCTACCACTGATTCTAGGGGATCAACAATGTCTCGGTCTGATCCTTTGATCGCCTTGATCCCAGATGATTTAACATTGATGTTTTTGTTACTTGTGAAGTATCCGGCCCCCTCAAGATTATCCATCACCCTATTAAATGGAATATATTTTTGGTTCTTGCTAGTGATGTCATTAAATTGTTTTTGGGATAATACGCCCACATCTAGCAGTTGTTGGAGGTTTTTCTTCTGGTAAGCGTAGAGTTCATCGGCGATATTCTCGAAGTTCTTATACTCCGTTGGCCCCATGCTGTCTTTTAACTCCTGAAGGGCCTTATCAGCACGTTTACTTAGTCCTCTGTCGGCTAGTTCGTTAGATCTTTTAGCTACTAGGAATTGGCGCAAACCCTCTAGGTTCTTCGTTTTGTTTAGGATTGGAGATAGTTCATTGTCGATTCTTTCGTTGGCAATTCCCATTCCGCCGGAGTATCGTTTAAGAAGCACTGCCGGATTTTCGGAGGGCTTTAGGTTTTTACCCTTAGCTAGATCTTCGATTGGGGTAAATCTATTTAGGTAGTCAGTTTTTACTTTTTCGACAAAATCAGAAACTCGACCTTTGATTGGAGCCTTTGTTTCTTTATTTGATATTTTGAGATCATTCAGGCCCATATCCCCGGAAGTGTCTGGGGCTGGTTTACCTGGTTTTGGAGTTGGAGATTCAGGAACTATATCCTGGGCGATTATTTCTGGCTTTGCTTGGCCTTCCGGCGTTCTGATAGTTGTCTCAGCACTTCCACCGCTATGTATTCCTGGCTGTCCGCTTCGTTCGTTTTTGAAAATGCCTCTATCAGTTGGGGTGTTTGGGCTAGATTCAAGAAACCTTGGTTTTTCTCCGAAGGGGACATCGTTTGAGTAGGCTTCATAAGATTTAATTGCTCCTTTCAAATCGTCACTGTATAGTGACTTTAATTTATCATAAGTTCTCTTTGGTGTCAACCCCACAATGTTCAAAACATAGTTAGGATCTACGAATCTACGGATACCATTTTCATCTGGTTCGTTAAACCTTGTAACTACTCTTTTGGCGGCTTCTTCTGGTGGAAGATCATTAAATTTAAGGTGGACATCGTAACCACGTTCATTAAAGTATTTTACTAACTCCTCTACCTTGTCGGTGTTTTTACCAACAATCGGGTAAACAATATTATCACCTTTATTTATGGCGTTTTCTAGGGCGTAGGCAGCAACTCCATCTGATTCTTTATGAACGGCCCTTGCAAACTTTCCTCCCCCAAATTCATCGACCATTTCTTTTACGAGGTCGGAGTCGATCACTATTGCGCCATGTTCGGAGACTATGGGATTAACAAAAACAGACGATTTACCAGCCCCAGGAGGCCCAATAACAACATACATTTGTTTCTCTTGCTTGACTGCTCCGGATCTCTTAATAGCGTTCTCGACACCCTTATTATAAAGATCATCGGCCCATTGTATTCTTTTGGCATTACGCTCTGGGCTGTTATCAAGATAAGTTTCTGGTTTCATTCTGTTCTCTAGCCGTAGTTGGATTATCTCATCATTGTCCACTGAAGTGAGGGGTCTTAGGTTCCTAACCATTATTTCTTCTTTAATTACGTTGAATAATTCCGTTTCCTTTTTGTTTTTACCGGTAGGGACTTTACCCTCAAGTAGTATATTCTGGACACGATCAAACATTTTTCTCGAACGAAGATCTTCAGGAACCCAGTCAGGGAAGGATGATTTCATCCCCATATTAACACCATCCGGAGTCGCGAAGCGCTGTCCGGCTTGAGCATTGGCTAGTTCCTCAAACATTTGTCCAGTTTCGGGGGTGTTGAATATGGCCGAATCTATCGGTTGCATGACTTGTGTAACCTCCGTAGATTGGGAAGGGGTAGTATTTACCTTATTATAAAAATCAGTGAGAACCTGGCTATCAACCGTTTCGGGTTTTCCTTTTGACATTTTTTGGATAAATTCTTCGGCACTCCCTGCTTTTGTGGCTTCTCTGAATAACACAGGATTCGCGTTACGTATCCCCTGCAAGTCATCTACACCATCTACACCAACTTTTATTTCTGGAGACACCAGTGGATTCCTCGCCGCACCTCCAGCCTTCACCTCTTGGGCCACATTCTCGCTCACAATATCCTTGGCGGTCTTTTTCTTTCCTAGCGCGGTGTCGATCACCTCGTTGATATTGCCGGGCTTCTCAGCTGTCCTGGTGACATCCTCAACGGCTCTGACGGCATCTGGAGTGTCTTTACTGGCATTTTCTATAATATCACTGAGTCTAGTATTTCTGATGGTGCTTCTGATGGCTGGGTTTTTTGTTGCCTTAATCCCCCGGACAATCTTAACCCCTCCTCTGATTATTCCGGCTGGGATAAAGTTACCCGGATCGGTGATCATCTCTGGAATATTGTCGAGTATCCCCTTGGGTTTACCATTAACTTCGTTAGGTTCTATCCTCTGATTATGACTAGCGTTCCAAGCGTTTCTGATCTTATCGATGATAGATTGAGGTTTGGCGGAACTGATTGTCGCGTTCTGCCTTTTGATGTCTACCTGACTTAAGCCTTGAGGGTTTAGAATCTGCTGGATCGGATCATCATCATAGTAGTATTTGGGATCATTCGGATATAGCAAATTACGGCCAGTTTTGACTACCCTGCCCGGAATATCAAAGACATCCCCACCTACTCTGAGGGCATTTTCTCCCGCCTGTCTCACCTTATATAGTGGACTGTTAAGAATTTTAGATCTCTCCGCCTCCGCCTTGGCGATATAGGCATCATTTTCTCGATGGACTTGGGCCAATATTTGTTTTTGCTTCTCTCTTTTGAGAACATTAACAGCCTTCGTTTCTTCTGGAGCAACGAATTGTCCGGGGGAGGCCCATTTAGAACCCGATTCTTGCTGGTTATTCTTAGTTGATTGTGTATGCCATATATTAGCCATTGTCTAATTCCACTTAAATTCTGCTTCTTTGTATCCTCTGATTTGCCTATAAACTTCAAAGGCAATTTGGTCTGGATCAACAATGTCGCCGTATTTAGCGGATAGAGCCTTGATCAGCGCCTCTCGACTAGACATCGGGGTGCTGTTCCCTGTGTTAACATACTTCCCAGCATTGATTCTCGCATTTTCTATTTCCGCGTCTAAAGAGAGTTTTCTACTTTCAGCTGTATTTTTATAAGCGGTTGTTTTCGCGCTTGTCTTTGCTGATGACTTAGCGGCCGATGCTGTTGCTTGAGCCTGAGATAGGGCCAACTGTCTCTGATATTCCTTCTCGGCGCGCGCATCATCTTGGATCTGTTGCCATCTCTTTAGCGCATCACTGTATCTGGAACCTGCAAGTCCTTGTATATACTCACCCTTTTTGAGGGCTAGTTGAGAAAGTGCAGAGGCTTTTTGAAGATTTGAGTCTGATTCACCCTTAGCAAAGGCATCTCCATAGTAACTAGATTCCATGATGCCCCTACGACCATACTCGTCCTTGATCTTTTGGGCTAGTTCGGCCTTAAGAGTATCGTAATATGACCTGGTCTGATCTTCGATCGCCTTATACTGAGGATCTACCTCTCCTTTTACCTGATTCAGATAAGTGTCCAGGGTAGGTGCGCCCGCGTTTGGATCTGCTACTGGAGCGGCTGGTGCTGGAGCGGCGGCGGCCATAGGTGCGGCCCCTCCGTAAGTTAAGTTTTCCCCGGAGTATATCAAATTCGGATTGCCTGATTTATATCCGGTGATGCTAGACATAGGGACACCCAGGCGTGCGGCAATACTGCTTAAATTATCGCCGGGTTTCACTTGATATGTAGCCATTATTCTTCCTTTCTTTTTTTATAAACTTAGTAAATGAACTGATAAAAAGGTATTGCTTGCTCCCCCTCCAAATCTCGCGTTCTCCCCAAGCACAGTGTCAACCCGCCCATAAAGTTCCAGGTAGTCTCCGGCCACTAGATAAACAATGTCAGAACCGGTAACTTGCTTGAAGGAAAGGGCAGTGGTATTTGGGTAAACATAGCAATCATTGGTTATAAGGGCGCCACCATTTTTATAGACATAAGATATTGTCTGATAAACTGACTTTGCCGCCCAACCGGAACTCCCCATTAAGACAGAGTAACTTACATGGTAATAACCGCTTAGCGGGGCAGTATATCTATAATTAGTGGTCGAATCAAAATTTGAGTTAAGGTCATAACTTTCAGTATTAAGCGTTACTTTAAAGACTGTCCCAGCGCTATCGGCGGTGTCTTGGTTGGATGCAAGGTAGGCCCTAGCTTTATACGGATTTTTCAGGTTATAGATCCCCACGCTTCTCATGGCAAGGTTAGAGTCATCTAAACCCACCACGTTTAAGAGTTGCGAGAAGTCTTTGATTGACCTCACTATCGGATCATCATCATACTTCGCATCATCTAGTCTTGGATCATAACTCATTATAGGCATTAGTTAGTCCTCAAATTCTTTTCGATCGCAACGATCGCGATTTTTACTAGATTGACAGTGCTGGTTGATACATTTTCCTCAAACTTGAACTTTATCGATGATCCGGAGAGGCCGGGGAGTGTCCAGCGCTTGAAGTTATCGCTGCTGGTTGAGGTGACGGCCATCTGTTCTGATAGTTGAGTCCAGGTGGTTGATCCGTTGAGGGCATAGTAGGCGCTGATATTATAAGAGGCATCTGTATTATCCATGAAAGCATAGAGGTATTTGATGGTTTTCTTGGTGAAGTAGGATTTCCAGTCAAATTCTTTAGTTTCTACAATCCAGTCTATATATGCCCCATTGTCGGTTGTGCCGGAGTTCCATCTAAATACGGCTGATACTGCTGTCTGATCCCCGAAGTATAGAGAGGGGACTGAACTGTATGGTGAGATATAGAAACATGATGGAGTTAGGCCGGTATGTATCCCCCACTGTCTCCCAGTCTGGAGATCTAACATTAAGACTTTGTTATTTACGCTTGATCCAACGGCCGGTATTGCGAAGAAACAGTAGTCATCCCAGTATGTCGCTACGGCCCCAGTCGCAGTCGCAGTCGGGGCTAGAGTAGCTTGGTTCCAGGTGTCGGTTGTTCCATTTATGGGAAGATCTACCCTACGGAAGGTGATCAAGTTAGTTTCTACAATCCCTGATCGGTCTATAAAGTAGAGGGCGTTTGGGGCTACGGCTACGGCGCGCTGATCAGTGAACCCGAAGTCGCTAGTGAGTTGACGGTAGGTGAAGTCATTAAATATCTTTCCGTATAGACCCAGAATGGATTTCTTCGATCCAGCAGCATCATATTTACCAATGGCGAGAACGTCTTTGAAGGAAACGATACCAGTGATCACCTCACCATCGTTGGTATTTATGTCTATAAACCCTGTTCCGGATCCTGACCAGGTGACCCCATCACCACTAGCACAGTTGTAAAGTCGGGTGGGGTAAGCGGCTACTCCGGCGATAAAAACAAAGTTATTATGAACGGCTACATATTTACCAACTGGAGGGGATCCCGCTAGGGCTGGTAGCCCATAGGCTTCATAAGAAGATCCGGCCGCCGTAGTTGGCATTGATTCGGTCATGGTCATTAGAGTGTCAGAGGTTAGAGTTTGGATGGTATACCAAGTCGATCCAATCTTTACTCGACCACCCACTGATAATTGATTGGCGTTTGAGGCTGTATTCCATAGGGTGTCTGTTCCTCTTAGGATGGTTGGTGTCCCGGCTTGAACTTCGATTGTGCCGGTGGTAGTTTTACCATTAAACCTCATAGGAGCATCAGAACCGTTACAGATGATCCCAAAGTTTTGGAATGGTGCGCCGGTAGTCGGAGCGCCAGGGAGGGATCCCGGAACGGTAAGGTTGCTTTTTATCTGAAGCAAGGCCCCAGTGTCTACCACGAAGGCCCTGGCCCCCGCAATAATGATCTGGTAGTTGGTTCCAGATAGGGTGAAGGAGTGTCCACCCACCACATTTAGTCCGCCATAGGTGATCTCGATAAGATCAACGGATGGGGAAGTGGATAGGGAGGTGGTGGTGAGGGTGAGTTGGAACTTGATATAGCGCTTATTCATGGTGGCTATGTCGGTTGAGAAGGTTCCGAAGGTGGTGTTGTCGGCAGAATCGGCATATTTAGCAGTGACGGTTCCGCCGTTTAAGGTGGAGGTGATGGCGGCGCTATAAACTTGAGAGCCGGCAGCTGCATCATATCCTACTGACTGAATAACTCCAGAGATCTGGACACATCGGGCCTTCAACGCATAGGTAGAGGTTCCAGTGATCCAGAATAAAGGGAATACTGTTGATACACGATGGGGAACAGATTGATAGCGATTATTACCATTATCATCTGTTATGTTGGTATTTGTTCCCCACGAAGTTCCGTTATGGACAGTAGAGTAAACTTCAATTTGATTGTATGCTTCCACAAAAGACCAAATCACCCAAACATTTGTTCCATCGGTTGTTATAACTGGAGAGATTGGTTCTCCAGATGAATCCAAAAGGAGACTGTGCGACCAAGAAGTTCCGTTGAAAGTATATACGTTTGTTGAAATGGTTGAACAAAACACAGCCCATATATTATCATCGCTTTTTCTAGTAACAGATAGCGACCTGAACTGAGATTCTCCACTACAAACAGAAACCGCACTGGCCCAATTTGTTCCATCAAATTCTCTTGACATAACTCTATTGGCGACACTCTCGCTATATATAACCATTGGTTGGGAGTTATTTATAAGAAGGACAGCATCGTTGTAGAAATCTCTAGTGATTTCTGTCGTCCAACCCGCTCCATCTGTCCCAGTCCAACTTGTTCCATTAGTTGATTTGCAAACCCCCAATACTGATGCTTTTTCATCATAGCAAATTGCAACATAAATAGCGCCGGCATCGGTGGCTGTTATCCCATAAAATCCGTAATGGACACCACCACCCCCAGCCACAATGGAGCTTTGGTCACCCACTGTCCATGATCCAGAAGAATAGGTAAGTTTCCGGTAACCAACCGATCCATATCCTGCCGCTAAATAGGTATATCCAACGTGTATATGATCGCTACTATCTATCCAAATAGACCATGACGTAAAAGTGGCATCTGAGTTTATTGTAGTCTCTCCGGCAGACCCGGCTAGGTTTGTCCACGTTGCGCCATTGTCAGCTGACTTTTGGGCTTTGATCCCTCCAGTATCAGCATAAGTGACTACTATCGTTCCGTTACTAGCGATAGCAGATGTTCTCCCACTTATTGACCCATTACCATATTCTTTTACTGCTGCATCAACGGCAGTGGTAGTATTCGTGATCAGGTTGGCCGTTCCATCCGTTCCCCAGTCTCCAGTAGTAGTAGCCGCATCTTTTTTGGTAATAGCAGTGAACGGTTCGGAGTGTTTACCGGTTAAATAACCATAGTCTGCGGTCGTTCCCAGCCTCCTGGAGAGCATATTATTTCTAAAGTAGGAGTTTTGGAGGTTGGAAAGAACATTATCTTTTAGCGAGGTGGGGTGATCAGTATTATTCATACCCTCAAAATCACTGATCGTTAAGGTAGACAGTTTGACTGGCGTGATCTGGGGTAGTTTAGCTTTATTTCTTCGGGCCATTTTGTCTCCTTAGTTAGAAAAGTGATCTGGTGGTAAGCTGGCGGTTCGGTAACCAGAACCCTCATCCGTTGATCTTAGTGATATTACGCTATCTTCAGAGCCGCTTTCTAAATCATCGATCATATCGTTGATCATGTTCTCGTATTGAACCCAATAGTTATTCGCCATCGGGTTGGTATCATATTCGTAAACTTGGGCCACTGCGCCTAGATAGAGCAGTTTATGGTATTTAAGCGGGATCAAAGAGACATCAGCATCAGCGGAGAGATCGGTGAGCCTTTTTCGATACCAATATGGGAGGGTGTATTCCGCATCTGGGGTCAAGTATAGCTGAACTTTGAGGTAACCGTTGGTATCTCGACCGGCCGGGATCCAAACCGATGGTGATCCGGTAGAGGTGGTGTAGGGAACGCGCGCATCAAATTCTTGCCTGGAGGTGAACCCTAGCTTGGCCCTGGTGGTGGTGTTGATAATGTCGATCACCTTATCGGCATCGGAGGCTAGAGAATAGGTGCTGGTGGAGGCTACGGTCGTAATATCGGCCGTTTTTAATAGAAACTCCCAGTTGCGCCTGGCGGCTATGTCTTGCTGTGTCCAGTTGATGAACCGCTTGATCCTGGTGATCATGGGGGTGGTTGTGTCCCCGAACTGGTCTGCTACTGCATTATATGTGTCTGAAAACTGAGCCATTTTTTACCTTTCTTATGTTATTGCTATATAAATTTTACCAACGATCCATTTGGCGACCCTAATCTGGCCATTATCAAGAAAGTATATCAGTTTATAATCTGCTGCCGGGGAAGGTGAGGTGCTGGGAGACGAGGAAGGGGAGGATGATGCCGAAACACTGCTCGATTCTGAGCTAGAGGGGCTGGATGATGGCGAGATTGAAGGACTACTAGATGGGGATGAACTAGGAGAAGCACTCTCGGATGCTGAGGCTGAACTGGATTCACTCGAACTCGCACTAACTGAGGCGCTTTCACTAGAACTTGGGGAACTACTAGGTGAACTCGATGGTGAGGTCGATTCACTGCTAGAGGTTGAACTCGAAGGAGAGGAGCTGGGTGAGGATGATTCCGATATACTCGAAGATTCAGAACTACTTGGTGAAGTGCTTGGTGAACTCGAAGGACTGGAGCTTGTGCTAGATGACTCACTAGATGAAGCCGAGATGGATGCACTCTCACTACTAGATTCAGAGCTACTAGGCGATGAACTAGGAGAGACCGATTCTGATGCTGACTCGGAACTTGAGGCAGAGACAGAACTACTCTCACTAGAACTTGGGCTAGACGATGGGCTACTTGAAGGAGAAGAAGAAGCAGAGGATGACTCTGAGCTAGATGCCGATATGGATGAACTCTCCGAACTCGATGGACTGCTACTAGGAGATGACGATGGTGAACTCGAAGCTGAGCTACTCTCACTGGAACTAGCAGAGACAGAAGAACTCTCTGACGATGAAGGACTAGAGCTAGGGCTTACTGATTCACTTGAAGAAGGTGATGTCGATTCACTGCTACTGGCCGAGATACTCGAACTAGGAGAGCTACTTTGACTACTACTCATACTGCTACTAGGAGAACTAGATGGACTAGAAGAAGCAGACGAGCTTTGGGATATGCTGCTAGAAGGACTAGAGCTAGGGGATGAGCTTTGAGAAGAACTCATGCTTGAAGATGGACTACTACTCATCGAAGATGATGCGCTTATACTGCTAGATGGACTTGAAGAAGCACTACTAGACATTGAACTACTAGCAGAAATTGAACTTGAAGGAGAGGTTGAAGGTGAGGAGCTAGGAGAACTACTAGCTGAGCTTGATGGGGAACTGGGAGACCCCAAATCATTCACCGAGAAATTGTCCATCTCCTGATTGCTCATGTCATCCCCAGAGACAATCACAGAACCCATCCCCACCCCCGCTTTTCCAGCAGCAGAATGGTCAGTAACAGTTTCACTCTTTATAGTTGCCCCATCGTCTATGAATGAAAGGGTAGTCCCCACAATTCTCAATATAACAGTCGAACCATCTGCTACTCCTGCTCCAGCAGTTCCAACGGTTGACCAAGTGCCAGCGACTCGTTTGTATAATTGGCAAGAATCATTATTAAACCTGACAACATACATATTATTGGCATCCTGAATCCTTACTGCAAGAATACAAGGGTCATCGGAAAAATCGGGAGAAGTAGCGACAACCTGAGCTTCATAGTCAGCAGATGGGTAGGTAGCATTGGCAGTGTATAATGCTCCATCGCCCAGCCCACCACTCGATATAGTAGCGTCTAGATCATCGTTTGTAGCATCAATCACTATATCTGAGCTATTGGTTATCAATAAACTCCAAGATGTTCCCGTATCTGGTGTGTGGGAGGCGAGGGTTACATCCGATGCCTCTGTAAATGTATCATTGAAAATTACTGCCATTATATTCCTCCCTGCCAAACCCTGCGAGAAATCTTAACTTGAGGGAGGACTATTAAAGGTTCTTTGGCATCACCAATTTCAACTTCCACCAAATCCTTGGGATTGGCTTTCGGCGTGTGTGAGTAGTGTTTAGTTGTGGCGTTATGATTAAATGCCATTAGCTATTCCTTAACTTATTTAAATCTTCTTTGCTCCATCCATTTACCGGCCAAAACTTCTCCAATAACCAAACAATGTCTTTATTTAAAAACTTCTCTTTGGCCATCCTTTTAGGGGGTGTAGCGTTTGGCCCAGGATAAGGAAAGCCGAAGTCTCCGCCCTGGGTTCTGAACATGTGAGCATACCAAGTGTTGTGGTTTACCAAGACTTTCCCGCCTGATTGCCAAGTCTTGACTGCTACCTCTATCCCTTGCGACCCCCAAGAGCCGAACTCCTCATCGCAGATATTCAGTTCCCAGTATTTATCTCTCGTCATCATAAAACAACTTCCCTGAAGGCTCATTGTCTCCGTTAGACCAGTCTTGAGTTGTTCTTGATACTGAGGGGTTTTTGTCCATTCTTTGAAATATTGAAAATGGGGTTCTGAGTCGAAGCAATAGGATGTTGACTGAGGGTTTTCTTTGCCCTTCCATACCATCTTTTTCTTTATGTTGCTACCGCCGCATTTTGAACACTTTTCAGGAGTAGGCCCCTGATAAGTTCTCAATCCGCAATCGTAGCACTTCCAGTCAAAAGCCCAGAGATTCCTCATCACCGGCACCATTGTGTAGTCGTCCTGCATCCGATCCATCATCTTGACATCAAAGCCTTCGTCAAAAGAGCAGTGGGCATCTACCTTCATCACATATTTAGCCTTTGAAAGTTTGACTAGCTGGTTGCTGATGGCTCTCTGGCCGATGGATTCTGTATAGTGCAGTATGGTGACATCTGGGTGATCTTTTATGACTGGATCGGCCCACGCACCATCTAAGCCCACCAAGACCTTTGTAGAGCCTCGCTTGTTCTTCAAAATATCCTCAACCGTGCGGGCGAGGAACATCTCATTTCTGGCGGGGATTATAATGTCTAGTGTTTGATGTAGAGCCAATTTGGCATCCTTTCTCCTCTGACCGCTATAAACCAAGGGTCTATCTTCTTCGCACTAGTCCATCCCCGCACAGCATCCTCAACTTCCATCTTTTCGTATTGAACTTCAGTGTGAACGAAGTCGTGACCGCTGATTACTCCACCCTTCTTGACCTTCTTGCTCCACTCAGCGATGTCATTTACTGCATGCTGGAACTCATGGTTAGCATCTATATAAACAAAGTCCAAAGATTCGTCTGGGACATCGGCGAGGGCATCCATAGAGTATTTCTTAATTATCTCTACCCTGTCCCCGAAAGGAGTCAGCTTCTCTAGTGCTCTCTGGTAATATTGATTGATGTCGTAGTTCTTGCCTTCTCGGTATTCAGAGTATGGTTCCCAGCAATCTACGGCGTATAGTTTAAGTTCGGGTATCTTTCTTAGGAGTGTTTCTGCGAACTGTCCTTTTTCCACTCCAATTTCAGCCCCTACCTTACAGCCCATGTCTTTTAATAGGTAAGGAAGTTGTTTCCACTTGCAAAGCTCGATAACGTGTGGGGATTCCCCAACGCATTTATATTTGTCTATAATGTATTTTTCTCTATCCAAGGTAGTCCTCCCAATTCTCAGGCCATCCGGGGATCGGCCAAAATCTTTTAATATGTTCTTTGAAAAACTCTGGGTTCTTGCGAACAAAAAAGTCAAAGGCGTAGTCATCTCCTATTTTTTTCTCATCCCAATTTAAATTATACATTCGTCCGTATTTCTTTCCCTTATGTAGGTGAGCATACCAAGTGTTCTTGTTGGTCATCACCTTCCCTCCAGCCATCCAGGTTTTTAGAGTAATTTCCTCTGCCTCTTGAGTGAATCCTCCGAAACCCTCTATTTGCATCAAACCTATCTTGCGGAACCAGTCTCGTGTCATAAAGTAGCAGGAACCCTGGAATGTCATCGTTTCATCTACTGGGATGTGGATCCGTTCTAGTGTCCTTGAGTCCCACTTGTAACCATGTATACCACCTTTTTTGAAGTCTCTGAATTTGTGGTATTCGTAGTCTATTGGAGGGCGAACTGTCTCTATCTGGGGTCTCCAGTTGTCAGCGTCCAAGCGTAATCTTCGGGGTATCTGAACCCAGTTGGGTTGGTGATTTTCAATTAAAATCTCGTCAAACCCATGCCCCAACATACAGTGAGCATCGAGGGCCATCATGTATTCTGAGTCGGTTCTGTCCATGACCCAGTTGATCATGTGTCGTTTCTGGTTGCCTTCTCCTTTAGGGTAGACGTGGTATTGAACTCTGGGGTCGATAACCTTGTCTTCGACATCTTCCCCATCAAGCATGGCGTATATTTCAATCTCCCCAGTAGCATTAGAGAGGACATCCTCTATGGTGTTATTTAAAAACCTCTCATGTTTAGAGGGGATTATAACACTAAGCATAAACCACCGTTGTAGCCCGGTTATCCCAGATATTATCCATGTTCGGGTTACCATCAGCCCAAGTCATTGAAAGTCCGGTAGCCGTTGATAGCCTTTGGATCTGCCATACCGGATCAGTTTCGGCGCTCCCAGTTGGTGCATAGCCGATATATATCACGTTACTGGTAGTGGTGTCGTCTAGTCTTAAGGCTACATCTATTCTATCTATTGATCTCATGGTTGCTCCTTAATATAAAGCATCATCGGATGTTATGTCCCCACCCGGAAAGATTGTCTTAACAGTCCCGACCATTGGATCACCAACCGTTTCCTCGACTATTGCCGTAGCTGACGCTGTTGCTCCCTGGTAGGTGACTAGGGCGCGGTAGAACTGTTTGGCATTATCTAGGAGATACTGGAAATGCCAGCCGTCTTTAGTAACATATTTCAGTGCCATTCCTTCTCCTTTCCATATAATTTATCTTTTTTTATTTCTTCAACCATTGTCTCGCTCTCCTCTAGGGAAGCGTGACAGTTTTCTTTACCGATGATGGCCGGCGCTCCCAGGTGCTTCAGATCCAGGGAGGGATCGGCCCATAATTCAAATCCTTTGTTTCTCGCATTAACAAAAAAGTAAAAATCTTCTGAACATTTACCTGGTAGGAATTGGAACCAGGGGTATTCCGTTATTTCAAATACGCTTCGATGGATGAGGACACACCCGAATCCAGCCGTATCAGCCAAAAATGGTTTCGTAGTAGCGGGGCCGGGGAGGGCATACATGCCGATATATTCATTCTGGTTATACTTCTCCTGACTCTCATGTAATACCTTTGATCCGCTCTCTAGTTCTGGATCTCGAACCCAGAGAACCGGGAAGTGTTTACCTCCGCGCTGGTAGTAGACTCCGGTCACCATCTTGGCCTTATGTTTCTTGGCCGTTTTCAAAAGTTGGGTGAGAGTATCTTTAGGGAAGATCATGTCGCTATCTAACCATAGTGACCATTCGTTGTCTGTTTTTAAGAACTGCCGGGCTAGGATGTTGCGCGCGGTATCTACGAGAGTTCGTTCAGTTACGCCGATATGCTGGATCTTCACCTTCTTTGATGAGGCATACCCCACTACCGATAGAACGCTTTGGAAAGTCAACGGCGGAACGGACTCAGCTATCGGGATGAGAACCGCTACTGTATCCACTAGCCTCTCCTTATGATTCTTCTTACTAGGCTAGGGTGAAAGGCAAGGTAGGCGATCAGTTGGAAAGTAGTGAGCCGGCTAGGAACTACCTTATTACTGCCGCATATACAGCCATGATTTTTCAGCAGTTGTTGTAGTTCAGTGGCCCGCTTGCAGTTGTAACAGCGATAAAACTCAAATATCGGTTCATTTTCCATTGATCACTCCTTCTGGTGCTAGTTTCTTAAATATAAATTGTTGCTCTTGAACTACATTTCGTAGGTGCTTCATGGCCGCCATCTGGATCCGGGCTGGGAGTATATGTAACCACCAGTAGTTAGTCGGGGTGAGGGTATAGGCTGTCATGAGCAGATCTTTAACAGCGCCCAGGTGTTTCCGATCTTCAATTTCCCAGATGTTTGCTTCGTTTCGATGAGACATTCTGATCCCTCCGAAGGAATATGAATTGATAATATTGATGTGATCTCGATACCCTAATTGGCTTGATCCACCATCGCCGGGCAAAAATACCTGGATGTTGCCACCTACTTTAGTGATCCGGGCCAGTTCCTTAAAACATTCCCACCAGTTTGGCACATGCTCCAAAACGTGATTGGCGATGATGAAGTCGAACTCTCCATCCTTAAATGGGAGGGGAGTAACTGATAGATCCCAAACCAGATCTATTCCTTCACCGGGTAGGTAGTCCAGGTTCACTACATTTTTGACCGGGTAGGTAGTGCATCCGCAACCCAGGTTTAAAACCCGCTGGCCTTCAAAGTTAAATTCTTTTGGATACTTCATGTAGGTTGAGGAGTTTGAAACGCCGGGATGTTTGATACTCATTTTTATATACTTTAGTTTTTGTCGCATAATGCCTCCAGTTCAATTAACCATTTTTCTGCTATTTCATTCCAATCGGGGATACCCTCTGTCGTTTGTTCTGATATACCCTGGTGACGTTTTTGGTCTTTACATAGGCTGACAGTCGCCTCAGTATACTTTTTAACCCACAACCAGATGTCATGGGGGTAGTCTCCGCTGATCACGCCTGTTTTCTCATCTATAAACTCTGGATTGGCCCCGATATTTGTTGTCACTACTGGTAGTCCGCACGCGCGGGCCTGGAGCAGTAGGTTGGAGCAGATCTCTGGATAGGAGTTCGGCATCAGTAGGATCCAGGCGCTTCTCATGATCTCAGCCAGGATCTCTTGTTTGACCGGTTGCATCACCATCGCGCCCTGATCTTCCATTTCATGTAGGAAGTGATCGGTTGCGGTTGAATTTTCTTTGTTGTGTAGTGATTGGTTTGAGTAAATATATAGTTCAGCATCCGGGAATTGTCTTTTGACATTCTGCCAGGTGAACTCGATAGGCATGTATCCTTTGATCGGCGCGCTGGCCATGATCATTTTATACTTCTTGCGCTTCTTATAGTCTCCTGGGTAGAATATCTCTTTGTCTACTCCGTTTGGTATGACCACGAACTTCTCATCTGGTAGATCATAAAACTCGGAGTAGGATCGTTTGCAGTATTGTGATAGGGCTATTATTTTGTCAACGTGCTTATAGGAGCCATCCTCTAAATATCTAAAGTCTACGATGTCATGGAGCCACCAAACTGTCTTGGCTCCAATGCTTTTTGAATAAGATACCATCCTCCCATTTAAAGAGTTGCGGTTGAATACGATAATATCCCACTTCGGGATTTTGTCCTGGTGAGATAGCGGGAGGTAGGTTACACCGTTCACAGTTTTTAACTTGTCAATGGTGCATGAGACATATACTTCATGGCCTGATTGGGCCAGGTATTGCGGGATGATGGTCAGAGAGTTTAGGATCCCGCCGGTTGGTTTGTTTTTGATCCGATCTGGTGAGAAACCAGCCGTCCCATCTACGAATAGAAGTTTTAGTTTTTTCACATTTACACCTTTTTCTTTCTTCCGCTATTACTTAGTTGCGGATAATCAACCTTTGTCTTCCCTTTATTCCAGGGGGTTTTGCCCTTTTCAAATCCTCCCTTACTCCAATCATGTAACTTTGCATGTTCTTTCTGTGTCATAACTTCTACATTATCCTGACTGTTATCGTCTTTTATCTCATTTTTATGGTGGACTATTTCATGCTGGTAGAGGTATCTTCCAATCTTTTTCTCGGCTACTAACCGATGTTCTGCTACATATCCGCTTCTGTCTGCGCTGGGATGGTCTGGTTGATATACCCAGACGTAACCATTTGATTGATACTTTCTGCCTATTACTGCGCTCTTGGCCTGTTTCGCTACTCTTTCATCTGTTTCTTTTGTTTTCCCCTTATTCCAGACCGTATATCCAGAAGGCATATAGTTCGGGTTGTTTCGCCTTCTGGATTCCAGTCTTTTTGTAATATGCTCCGGGCTTTGTTTGCCATTCATAGTAACTCCTTTTGTCAGTTACTATATTATAGAGCATATTACAATGTTTTGCAAAGTGCTATAAAGCCCGTATAAATACGGACGCGTTTGCAGTAGCGGATTTCCCATCAGCTGAAGCGATGGTTTCCATACTAACTACGAAGTTATCAAGCCCAGCAACAAGTGTGGCCTCGGTAGTGATACCAGCAGACAACTGAGATCCGTAGGCTAGATAAGCAGCGCCAGCAACGCCAACTAGACGTGTGCCAGGAGTAGCGGAATAAGTAGATACAACTGGTGAGACAACTGCGCTTGTTCGAGCGCCGTATACCTGAACCAATCCATATCCGTCATCAGCAAGTGTAGAGTGGTTGATACCAGCAAAAAGCAAGTTACCACCAGTGATCATCTGAGAGACAGCTACTCCGTCTGACTGTTCGTCAGTTTCGAAGTAAACTGGTAGGTTAGCAGCAAGTGAAGCTCCAGATGTATTCTTAGCGATAATATATACTTTTTCGGCATCGGTTCTGTTGATTCTTTGGAATAACATGGTTATTCTCCTTCTTTGTTATTTATATTCACTGACGGCGGGAGTTTCCCCCCGCCCGTTTATTTCAATTTCTATTTCCCGAAAGCGGATAGATAATCGATTGCTTTTTGCATTAACTCGATGTCGTCTCCGAAGTTTCCTATTGCGATGTTACAGCCATGACACAATAATCCTCTTACTTGTCCTGTTTCGTGGTCGTGGTCTATCGCTAGACCTCTCCTAGTGGTCGGGACTTGTCCGCAAATCGCACATTCCCCATTCTGTTCTTTCAACATACGTTCTCTTGAACCTTTTGGAAGACCATAGAGAGTCTTGTCGTATGAATCTCTTTGTAGGAGATACGAACGTTCAGGGTGTTCCTCATGCCATTTACGAGTTATCTTGTTGCGACAAACCTTACAACGATTTTCATTCTTATAAAAACCATTTTCAGATGAACCACATAGATAACATTTTTTGATTATTGGCTCTGTCATGGTAAAATCACTTCCCGAACGCGATCCAATATCCTACGGTCGATGTAGTGCAGATGATTGTTACAGCAGATCCAGCGCAAGGTAGAGTCTCATTGATTGTAGGAGCATCTGCTACTACTGAGGATCCGGCCCCGGTGATCTGCATACTTAGAACGGTTCCTAGTCCAGTGTTTATGTCTCCGGTCGTGGTATCGGTTGTCCATGTCCCATAAGTGACACGAAGATCTCCGAATACTGTTGAGCCTGAGACTGTTGATGCGAAAGCCATATTAACCCCTTTCTATACTGCTATTAAGCAGCGGTTACCGTTAATACGCCCTGTTTTGCGCAGTTTGATACTGTCAATTCACCCATCCAGATCATCTTTGCGACCTTTGCATCTTGGTTTTCTGGTTCTTGGAACTCACCGAACTTTAGATCGGCATCTGAGTGAACTACTAACTCAAGATATTTAGTGTTTAAGAGATACATTTTGCCAGCGGTGCATTGAGGATCCCAAGTCAAAGGAACTGCCTTGAACAAAAGATTCTGGAAACCACCATCAGCAGTTTTGCTATCGTTAAATCTCTCTTGAGGTTGCAGGATCTTCTCATACCTTTCAAAGTTTGTTTGATCAGTGATGATGAAGTCTGGATGATCAGCAGCAGAGAACTGTGAACAGTCGTTGAATAAGTTTCTCATTTCATCTAAACCGTTAGCAGCAAAAGATGCAGCTGTTCCGGTTTGAGACTGCCACCATGAATAAGTAGCCTTAGCGATTCCGCCAACTGTTCCAGAAGTGGCTACGATTGTAGCTAGTCCATGAGGATCAGTGCCGGCATCAGTTGTGGATGCAGCGAACAATTTACCGCCCATATATTCTCGCATGCTGTTTTCCAACTGCATGGTCTTAGATTTCAATAGGTTGATGATTTGTTCTGCTCCAGAGTTCTGTCTTGCTTCTTTACCTGAGATAGATACTGAACCACCGATTTGCTTCCAGTTGTATTTAGCAGCTGTTATGCCTTCTTGTGGAGTAGTATCTATGATCCCATATCCAGAGTAACCAGCAACGGTAGTGTTTTTACCATACATCAGTGGAACTACGATTGAGTCACCACCAGAGAGGGTTCTTTTCTTACCATCAGAGTATAGCTTGTGGTATAGAGGAATAGTCTTGAAGATATTATCTTCTAGTTTTTCTTTGTAGTTTGCCAGAGTAGTCGAGAGGACTGAATCTGGGACTGAAAATGTCAAAGCCATTTGTTCGTTTACCTTTCTTTATTTATTATCGGACATCGCCTGTTTGAACGCTTCCTCGAAACTGTTGGCTTTCGTTTGGGTTGTGGTTACTGGCGAAGTAGAATTTCCACTAGCCATCGAGCCTTGTTTCTTTTCCTGGATCTTTTGTCGCACGATCTGTTTACCTTCATTCACAGCGCTTGTCTTTACGGTGTCAAACAGAACGGAGGAGCATATCATATCTAGAGGTGCGGTTGGATACTTTTCCATCATCTCCATAATCTGATCGTAGTTATCGCGGATCGCTTCTTCCCCATATTTTTGTGTTACTTGTGCCACTTCCTTGTCGGCTTCTGATGTATAGACTCTTTGCTTGATGTCTCCTATACCTAGTTCAGAGGCCATTTCTTCCATGAGCAGGCTTTTTAGAGCCGATCCCTGGGGAGTTTTTAGGAACTGTTGAATCTCAGCTCGGTCTGGATCAGTTGACCCATCTTCCGGGGGTGGGGCTGTCTTGGTGGGATCTAGTTGTTCGGCTCTCCGGCTGGTTGCAAGTGCTTGCATTTTCTTGGTGTATTCGGCTTGCATCTTTTTAGCCGCGCCCTCTAGTTCCTTAGGGACAGTTTTAAGATCCATGAAACTCTCGTCTGATTCGGTAGATTGATCATCAGTATCCGTTGTGGATTCCTCTTGATCAGGTTCTACGTTATTCGTCTCTACTGGTTCTGTGGTTAGGGTTTCATCTGCTGCAACTTCTGGCCCTATGACCGCAGGTTCAGCGAGCGAAGTGGTAGGTTCTGACATTTTGTTCTCCTTTTTAGTGAGTCTTATTGACTCTCATGAGGGCTGAAAGGAGGTGATCCTTCAAGCGCCCTCATGAGAGGCTTTAAGCCCCTCCTCCTACATGATCCGATCCGGACTTTACATATATAGGATTCTCTCTCATTTTTGTCATCAAATTCTCTACCATACTTTTGTTGGTAGAGTTCAAGGCGGCCTTCAACTTATCGGCCCGGTTGGTGTTATTCTCCACTGCTTTCTTGTGAAGATCTGGCATATCGATGGTGAGGTTGATGCTGATCTTCGGAGACATATCTCCAAAAACCTCATTCCTCTTGGTCATCATTTGTTTTAAATCTTTCATTGGTTAAACCTCGCTAGTGTTGGAGATGCGGGTTGCATGTTCGGGTTGACCATATCTGGGCCTTGTGGGGCCATTGGAGCGCCGGGCATCCCCTCTCCACCTTCTTCGGGCATCCCGCCAGCCATCGCCTCGATCTGGTTTTGCGTCTGTTCTATGGGGTTGGTTATAAATGGTTCGATATTCTTTACATCAAAGGCGGTAAGGACTATTCTTCTTAGTTCGTTTCTGGCATCAAAGCTGGCCATAACATCCGGGTCTTTGGCCATAATGTTGTATAGATCCATCGCTTGTCTCTTTTGGATTTGTAGGTCGATTGGAGCGGTGGAGTGAGGCTCTACCTCAAGATCATACTCTCCCTGGATGTCCTCTGGGGAGATAATGGGGAAGTTCTTAACCTCATCGGTGTCTCCGGCAATCTTTATGACCATATCCTCAGTAGCATACTGCTGGATAAGTTGCATCAACTTACGGCCAATGTTCTTCATAAACTTCTCAACGTCTCGGAGGGCATCATCAGAGCGCTGTTTAGATCCTTCCTCGGTTGCATTAACCTCGGTGGCTGTTTTTTTGGTTTGAGCGCCGGCTCCGCGCTTAAACTCATTTATACCGCTTGAGTTGTCCATATCGCTTTTGATAGTGGCAACGGCCAATGGAACGGTGCTAGATACTGATGGGTTGTCGAGAGCCATAAGCTCGGACATATCCCCGGCCATTTCAACTACTACTGATTCTGGAGATTCCATCGCGCTTATTCCCTTACTGTCGAGCGCGCCCTTCTTCATCTTATACTTTTGGATAAAGCGCTTCATGTGGTTGAACATGATCGTTTCGGCCTTATCAAGTTCGTTTTGTTGGGTTTCAATCGGTTCGATGTCGCCTACTGGGAAGGTGTAGTCTGGGATCATATAGTTTTTGGCTTCCTCGTAGGGCCAGTCAGCATGCTGGAAGGGATTATTCCCAGAGGCCAGTTCGATCTTCTGATCAACTACTACATAGGCGTATTTGGTAACCTTGCCGTATCTATTCTTTTCCCAGTATAACCAGTATTCTACCCGCTCCTCATCAGCCGTTGGTTTGTTGGAGTTGTTGGAAGCTAGATCCTTCTCTATCTTGGCATTTGGTTTCAGATCAGCCGTATTCTTAAAGAACTTTGAGTCTTTAAGATCTTGGAGTGGGGAAGTCATCTTCTCAGCGCACCATCTGGCCCCAGCAAGGCCGGTGGTTGATTCTGGATCCCAGATAAAATCACCCTTTGGATAGGCGATTCTCTTAACATAAAAGCGATCAGCCAGGATCTTTAGTTCATCGTCATCCTCGCCCTCACATTCAAATTCGTAGGCTACTTTGACAATTCCCATCCCGAAACCGAGATAATCAAGGACGGCTAGTTTACATTCATCCTCCATGCCAATCTCATCTGGCATATAGTTCATCAGCGCTTGCATCACCGGCTGGTTGTTGATCGTGTCTACGGTATCTTGACCATCCCCATTTAAGGCTGTTTTGCCTTTTGGTTTAACTAAATACTTTGGGTTTCGTATAAAAATAGCCGGGAGTTTAGTTCTTATAATAGCGTGGATGTAGGGGACGGTGATTCTGTCCTTTTGAACCTTAGTATCAGCATAATGTTTGATCTGCAAATAACGTCTGAAGCGATCAAACTTGTCTTTGTTCTCTTTCTTCCAATACTCAGATCCCCGATCAATACGGTTTTTTATAATATTGATCTCTGTTTTTTTCAAACTTCGCTCCTTTTAGGATCTCCGATCCTTAAGTTGACTTTTTGTTCACTGATAGAACCGTAAGTATGCAAGATTCTTCGGAGGGCTTTGGCTGTCTCCCCTTCCTTGCCAATCAGTCTCCCAATGTCATCCTTCGCGCATTGAAGTATCAAAAGCGTGCCAATGTCATCGATCTTCTTGTCAATCTCTATTTCTTCTGGTTTAGTGCAAAGGGGGCCAACTACTGCGGTCAAAAACGCTACATCTTCGTCTATCTTAGCCATAAGTCTCCTTTATCAAAAAGAACCTGAACACGATGGACGCGTAGGTTCTTCCTTTGGTCTTTTTGAAAGTTTTAAATTGTTAAGAACAGCATAAGTTATTTACTCGGATTTGTCAAGTGTTTCGGCTGTGCTTATTTTGTCGATGGTCATGCTGGTGCAAGTGATCCATGATCCTTCTGTAAAATAATATGGTTCCATTATGCCTCCAATGTTATTGATTCTACCACTGCTATACCAAAAACCTCTGGGGGTGTCGCCACCTTACAGAGTTTTAATTTCCCATCTCTCACTGTTATCTCCTGAATCGTGCCATATTTGATGTTTCGAACTATCTCTATCAGCCGGCCTTCTTCGGGGGTTAGTTGATAAATGGTTCTTGGCATTATTTTAGATGGCTCCTCTTGTGTCCGATCAGGCCCAGTTTGCTTTTAGCTTTAAAGTCACATTCATCGCAAGGGAACATGATCTCATCCGGTGTCCGTAGTTCTTGAGAGTCCAGGGATGTCGGAACCTTATTCTCTGGTTCAACCACTACTGGATCAGCCGTTATCATCGTTCCCACTTCTACTAGCATGTGAGGATAGCGCGCTTCCATCCTCTCTTTTTGATCATCTGGTATCTCATGAACCTCTCCCGGCTCAAATCCTACTACTGTTTTACCATCCTCTAGCACTGCCTCTACTCTGTGGTAGGCTACGTTTTTAAACTCCATTGTGTCTCCTTTCGTTAGTTATTACCTATATAATCTTCTTTTGCTCTTTGGATCCCAGCCAATACATCCAGAACTGATCCCCTGGGGGCTTCTGGGAATTGATCGCTCCCCTCTTTAGTTCCTAGCAAGTATAACTGCCAGGCGATTGCCAGGGCCATCACCTGGTCATCATGACATCCTTGCCGGGCCTCTGGTCTACCTTGTTTGTTTCTTACGAACGTCTGCATTTCATCTATTATAGGCCCATCGTATATAGCGATAATATGCTGTCTTACGGCTAGAGACAAGTCATCTAGCATTTTGGGGCGGGTGAGGGAACTGGTGACCCATCCTATATTTAAAGATGCTTTGGGATCGGTGCTTGTAAAATCCTTCATTCTAAACAAGGAAGGGTAGTTTAAGTCTTTTAGTCTGGCGATTGTGGCGGCCCCAGTGTTACGCTCTGGGGCGATCATGGGATAGACATGGGTTTGTTGCCAGATATACCTACCAAGTTTGTCTAGTTCGTAACCGAACTGGGATGACTCAGTGTTCATGGTGAAAACGATTGGCACATCAACATAGTTTCTGGATAGACATATAGCCGCGCAAGGATCACCACCTTCTGATGGATCAGCCCCAATTAGTAGTTCTTCATCCTCTTTTAATTTTCTAAATTGCCTGAACATTAAACCACCACCACTGGCCTTCCCCCGGTTAGATCACCCCTCACAACTGGCTCTCTGACCTCTTTCCGATAGTTCAGGAGCGCATCTGGATCAAAGAATGGGGAACCAGCCGCGATGAAGGCTTCCTCTGGTGTCTCTGGATATTCTTGTTTCAACATCGCCTCGCTAGTGAACTCACTGGCTATCAGCTTAAACTCATCCTCGGTATAAAAATCACGCCATCCCCAGAACCGGGGCCTGAACCTGGACTCACCCTTTGAGGCGTTTATCCACAGGCTATGGTAGTAGTTACCAACTCCATTGGCGGTTGACTCGATGAATACTTTACCGGCATTGATGTCTACCATTCGCATAGAGGCCTCTATGATCTCTCTGGCGGTCATAACTTCGGTGTCTGGGTAGAAAGCCGCTTCTGAGAATAGAATGTTCTGAACGGTTCCACCACGCTCTCCAGTGCGCGCGCTTGCAGTTCCTACGAAGAATGAGGCCCGGTTGTGCTTTAGTATCAACTCATGCTTGTTATCGGTTTCCACAAACTCTTTGAAGTTTAGCCCTCTCTTTTTACAGTAACTCTCTAAAAATGTTTTGAACCTTCTGAAATGCTGGAGGGTTGCATCATCCTTATAGGAGATCTCCAGCGATCTGATCGGATGTTTTGACCAGATCATCTCAGCCGCAAACAAAGCAAGGATGAAGGTGGTCATCCCCTCCCTTCTGGCTTTTAGTATATCTTCACGAAGGCCCGGCCAGTTATCCTCCTCGAAGTAGTCTTTGTTCAAGAGATCATAATACATGCTCTGAACTTTATTGAACTTGAAGGGGACTAACTCTCCGGTTTCTGCCTTATCCACCATGAAATAGAGTTCTATAAACTCTCTGTATTTCATTTAAACCTTTCGTGATCTTCGTTGACTGCAATAAAAATGTTGTTGTTGACTGACTCTTTAGATTCTTTGGGGTATGCGCCTTTCAACTTTAGAACCTTATCGATTGCTGAATCCCTGGACTTCCAGTTTCTCTCTTGTAAGTTTCGATCCAGTTCTTTCGCCATCCTATCCGGGGTGAGGTTATACTTATCAAAATAAACATCCATTGTTGCTTTGATATTAGCTTTTTTAAGGTTATCATGACCTATTTGTGAAGCCGTAAAATAGTCTTTGGTATTATAGCACTCCATAGCCGAAAGAGTAGCATTACCGCTTTCCAAATATAACTTAAGCCATTTGGTTTGCTTGAGAGTTAGTGGTCTTACCTTCTTTTGTATCTCTTTACTCAATGCGATCACCTCTTGTATATGCAGCCAATGTTTCTGATAATAACGCCACCGTTGATGGCATTTTACATGCGTCTAACCTATTCCCATCCTCGTCATGGTATCCATGAACATCTCCAATATATTTACCAACATATCCATTCTTTTCAAATCTTATGCTTATGTAAAACGTAAATTCTTTTTTAGACATCCTTGATCCCCTTCTCTAGTTTAATCTTCGGTTCCCATCCTAGAACATACTTTGCTTTATTGATACTGGCCAGGGTTTCTCGCATCTCCCCTTCTCGCTCAATCCTTTTATGGGGGTAAGGGCCACCAGCCATGAGTCGCGCTATCTCATTCACTGATCTTGAGTCCCCTGCTCCCAGGTTGAATACTTTGCCTCCCAGATCTCCCTCCTTCTCCATCACTGCTATTATCCCGGCGCATATATCATCGACATGGGTGAAGTCCCTTTTCTGCTCTCCATCTCCGGTGATATTAAATGGCCGGTGCTTTTCTAGTTGTTCTTTAAATGCGGTCATCACCAGCTGATATTGTCCGCCGGTCATATTCTTGCCATAGACATTAAATAGTCTTAAGGAGATAGTTTCTAGCCCGTAGGTTTTATAATACATCTTGGCCCAGACTTCTGCCATATACTTTGAGGCCGCATAGGGGTTGAGGGGTTTGGCTCTCATTGATTCTTTGAAGGGTGTCTCATTGTCTCCGTAGACTGAGGAGGATGAGATATTGATAAACTTCTTTACTCCATATTTTCTGGATAGTTCTAGCAGTCTTGCAGTGCCATAGACATTTGTTTCATTGTAAAATAGGGGATCCATTATAGATGGTTGGATCCGCGCCTTTGCTGCCAGGTGAATAACTATCTCTGGCTCCTCGACATGAAATATTCCTTCTACTCTATCATCTAAAATATCGACCGGGTATACTTCGCAGTCTACCTCGTTACATCCGGAGGAGTAGTTGTCTATCCCAAAAACATTGTAGTGGGGAAGTAACTTCTCGATGAGGTTGCTTCCAATAAATCCGGCGGCCCCGGTGACCAAAACTTTCTTTTTGTTTTTCATTTTTCTAACTCCACTGTTACTTTTACCAATGTTTCCGGAGGCAATTTTCCAAGATCTAAAATCATGGGATTGTCGGTCACCAAAACTACTTGAAATTCATTATCCAAAGATGCTTTTTTTGTTTGTGATGTTCTCTTAATTTCTGCTAAAAAAGTTATCATATTGTTTCTCTTTTGTTACCACTTCCCTACTCTCTTGGGGTTTCTCTATATTTTTTAATTCGTTCTTAAATTTTCAAAATTCTTTCGGTAGGGGAGGGGAGACCCCTTGTTTTTTGGCTTGGCGTAGGGAAACTATATTATGACACTCCCCCGCTTCAGCGTGTCAAGTTTTCAGTCTGTTTCTACACCTTTTCCATAGCCGATTATCGCCATCACTGATCCCGCTTTTACTAAAAATCCAAGCCTCGGAACTTCGCGGATAACTTTGTAAATTCCCTTCTTTAAAAACACTCGTTTGCTTTTAAAATCCATCTTATCTTCGTAAAGTATAATTCTCATTCTATTGGTGTTGCTCCTATCTTTGAGGCTTTATCGTAATAGTCTTTTTTGTCGGTTACTACTTGGCCCAAACCTTCGTTGTATCCTGGCTCTGAGTATCCCGGAACCCTTGCTAAATTTCCACCGGACATATACTGCAAAAGTTTGGTTGATCCCTTGTAAATCTTTAGATCTGTTTTCTGGCCGCACTTGCTACATGCCTTAAAAACCATGTCCTCATCCCTGGCATATTCCACCCAGTCATGGTCTAAGAAACAGTTACTTTGCTCCACTGATTCTTTTCCTGATTTTAGTGGTAGACATCCCATGAGTTCTCTTGTTCCAAAATATTTCCATTGGCAAGTAGTCGCCGGTAAATGGTTTGTCTTTGTGATCCTCTCCTATAAATCTCACGTCTATCTTTTGAGTATTTAAAATCTTTAGTAGATCATCCTCGGTATCATAGGGGATTATCTCATCGATGTATTTCACGCTGGCTAGTTTTAGGTAGCGCTCAAACATTGATTCGATGGGCTTATTCTTCCCGGAGCGATCAACACTGGGATCAACCTGTAAGCCAACAATTAGGTAGTCACAGTTTTCCCAGCACTCTCGAAACATGGCGGCATGGCCCGCGTGGTAAAGGTCGAAGCTTCCTGCCACAAACCCAATTTTTTGCATCATCTTGCTCCTTTGCTTGCGTTACAACTTATACATAATGGTTGAATATTATCGATAAACTCAGTTCCACCCCTATTGTTTATGGGGTTACTAGCCAAAAACTCGACACCACAGTCGATACATATCTTTTTCCTGGGGAAACCGTTGAGACGCCCCTTCACTTCTTCACCTCGTATTGTCGGCCCCTGGTCTTATTGGTCATGTCCAAATACATGTCGTTTATCTTTCGGATCATCCCAAATAAGACGGCATCACTTCCAGCATAGTCATCAAAAGCGGCTAGATCTTTGGGGAAACAAACTCCGCCGGCTCCCCTTCCGCCCTCATGCCAAACGTCTAGGTGAGACTTGCCTATCCTGGGATCAGCCCCCAGGCCATCTCTTACTACCGCATAATCTACACCACGTATATTGCATAGATCATAAAGCTGGTTAGCAAATACTACTTTCATGGCCAGGTAGGTGTTGCGGGCATATTTTATCATCTCCGCATCAGTGGCCGGGATCATCCCTTGTGTTTTACCTTTGGGTAAAATGTGCATGACTAGGGGCGCAAAGCATTTACTGGACTGGGTATAGCCAACTATTGAGGTGTTAGGGTGCAAGATGTCCTCCCAGGCAGTGTTTTCGCGCAAGAACTCTGGTGAGAATAGGATCTTATGTCTAGGATACTTGGCTTGGAGATACTCGGTTGATCCGGGGATCACCGTTGAGCGGATCACAATGATCTTTGGAGCTTTAAGCTTATCAATCACTTCCTCGACATTGGATAGATCAAAGCCCTCGGTAGAGTAGGGAGTAGAGACACAAACAAAAATAAGATCGCATTGTTCGATCTTATCCCATTCATCAACTCTCTTTTTCTCGTCTATATCATAACCGCACACTTCGTCAAATCTGAAGGTCAGGTAGTCAAATAGGTTTGACCCTAACACGCCCATTCCAATTATGGCTGCGGACTTAATCACCTTTGTCTCCTCTAAGTGTTTACATTATACCACTGGCGGTTTATGGTCAGTCAAAAGTTTTCTTTAAATCCCCAAAAATCATGAATAAAACAGTGATCAGGGCCAGAAAAAGCCCCACTACAAGCAGCGCCCACCCGGATCCATTGGTGTAAATATCGACAGTGATCAGGATCACAAAACATATTACGGCCCAGAACCAATTCCTTATAGCGTGTAATGTTTTCATTCTCTCCCCACTTCTTCTTTGAATACGCGGGATGTGTTTGCCAGAATTTCTCTTAGCGAGTTTTCCTTCGGTATAAATCCCTCAAACCCAGCATATAAGTCGCCTGTGTCTTTGTCTTTGGTTACCGCCACTCTTGGTCTACCCTTTTTCTTATTTGACCAGATGGTCGTATATCCGTCTTCGTCATATCTGTTATATGAGATTTTCATTTATTTGTTTTCCTCCTTTTTTTTGACCACATATTTTGATATACATTACAATTAGTCCCGTCACTTAAAAATGGTGTATACAGGTTGCAGGTAGTCCCACCACTACTGTTTTTCATACCATCACCCATTCTCTGGCACTTTGTCTCTACGGATGGTTCTTTGCTCATTTGTCTTCCTCCAGTTTATTTTAAAATAACCGCCCCGATTATTCTTAACTTCCTACTGTTGTTTCTTTATCGTAAACTGAGATTCCTCCATCATAAGCCTGTAATACTTTACCCATTCTCATTGAAGCATCTTCCAAGTGACGATAAGCTAGTGTTAAATTAGCCATCACCTCACCTACATTCTCAACTCCGTTAGTTTCCTCATTCTGGTGTCGTTTTTTTTCAAGGTCTAAATACTGTGCGATGTCTTTAATATTTCTTCTAATATAGTCAACCTTTTCTTTAAAGGTCAATGACTGTTGTTGTCCGTTCATTTTTATCTCCTTTTTGTTATTATTTGGGGCGGTTATTTTGTATTGTTTTCCTTCCTTTACTCCTTGCTGATAGCCGAGATTAAATGCTTCTATATACTTTTCTAGTATTTTATCTTCTTCTGGTGTCATTTGTTTTCCTCCTTGAGGGACTTGCCTTCACAAATTTTACATACTCCATAGTTTTCGTAGTGTCCGTAATTGTCTTCAATCTTCCCTGCAACAATTTGGTTACAAAGAGACTTCTTCCCGTCTAGTGAATAATGAACCTTTCTTTTCCCAAGCGACCAACTACCTTTGTATGTTCCATATCGAGGACTTTGTGGGTTTGTTATCTGAACAAGAAATAGTTTATTGTGCATCTTTGGCTTAAATGTGTGACCCTCTAACATCTCAGCCCTTCCTTCCTTTACTCCTTGCTGATAGCCGAGACGGTAAGATTCACCTTTTTTGGGTGCAGACTTCTGTCCCCTTGCAAAGCCCTCATCATAGCAATCACAAACTTGGTCTCCATCATTGAATCTGCAAATGTGTTTTTTTGGTGTCATAAAGTCCTCCTTAGGGTAAAATTACTTTAATAAGATACTGGCCATAGTAGAAAACTACCAGGGTGAAGGTAAAGATCCCGGTATAGGTTAAAAATGTTTTCATAAACTTCCTCTCCATGATAGCTTCTCAGCTAACTCTTTCTTAATTTTATCCACAGTCTCTTTAGAGACCGTCCCCTTCTTTATTTCTTTATTCTTTATTCTTTCTTTATTATTAGTGGCTATTGGTTGTCGCTTGGTTGTCGCTTGGTTGTCGGATTTGTTGGCGTATGGCTTCTGGTATTTCTCCCAATTTAAGATTGTAATTATACTGAATTTGTTGGTGGTTTTGATGGCGATAAGTTTGTCATCTTCGCCTTCTTTTTGTGAAAGTCGTTTTATAATGTCCCGGATAGTGCTTCTGCTTATGTTTAATGCTTCCCCTATTTGTAGGGTTCCACAAAGAACAACCCCCTTGTCGTTAGTATGTGTTAATAGCCAGATCCAAACAGCCAGAGTTGTCGGCCTTCGATAAAACCTTCTATTTTCCCATATTTTTTTGTATATCAATATCCATCCGTTCATAGATCTCCTTTACATACAAAACCCCCAGGTGATTGCGCGCCTGGGGGAGAGTGTATGTCATTCTCTTGGGAGTTGGCGCAATCCAACATCCCTATTTTACCATTACCAGAATTTCCGTCAATCATTTTCTTAATGCCCTTATCAGGACATACATCAGGGCCACAAAGATCACCACAGACAGGATCCCGCCTCCTCCAGTCTGGGGTAGGGAAGTGGGCGCTATTAAAACTTCTTTCACTGCATCCGTTGGGCCATTCTCATGTCCCTGGGTAGGGTGAAAACAGATACACTCATCCTTTTCTACCCAACAACTTGTCCAGTTGGGATCGAAGTCTAGGCTATCATCTCTGGCGTTTCCAAAACATTGTTCGCTTGTCATCTTGTTTTCTCCTTTAATGTTGTTTTTAGTAGCACCGGCGCATATCCGGTATTCTCTAAGGCCAGTTCGTAGTGCCAGGGCTGTTTGTTATACTCTCGATGGCCGTTTCCATGAGTATGGCCATGAATGTTCAGGTAGCACCTCTCTGGTAACTCTAGGGCGGGATGATGTGAGAATAAAACACCCTTATAGGTGAAGGTCTTACAGGCGAACATGTCCTTTTTGGCTTCCATAAACCAGTGGGCCGATCGGTCATGATTGCCAATAGTGATCACCATCCGGCCCGGTAGAACCCCCAAGATCTCTTTTGTTTCATCACTAGGCCCCATGCTGAAGTCTCCCAAGTGAATGATCATATCCTCCGGCCTCACCTTCTCGCGCCAATGGAGGAGGATCCGGCTCTGGTAGTGTTTCGGCCGGTATCCCTTCCCGATTAAGTTCTTATCGAGAAAATGGGTGTCCGTTACAACCCAGATTCTCATTACGCGTCTCCTTTGTCATTTTCCTTACCCTGGCAACTAAAACACAAATCACGCCCGAAGTTGTGGGTTGAGAAAGTATGCACCGCTTGTTTTATGGGAGTCCCGCAACCTTCACATTCCCACTGTTCTGGGGCCACTGAAGCCTCGTTTTTTTCTGGCGTGGGCGTTGCTACTACTTTTTGTTTTACGGCTGTCCTGGGGGCTGTATTATCGTCAGAATCACTATCCTTGCCATCATCGACAAGCCACAAACCAGCCAGGGCATATTTTCTAGCATAACTAGAAGCACTCCCGGTAATCTGAGATCCATCCATGCCCTTCTTTGTTTCTTCTTCGCGGGCATAGGCCGCTGCTTCGATCAGTTGCTCACCATCGTTGACGATCACCTTTGCTTTGACATAAAAGCGATCTCCGATATTCACGATCTCATCCTCCATTGTCATGATCAGTCCCGCCTTCTTTAGTAGCGGTTTGACTGCCTCCAGGATGTCCTCACATGATCGGTAGTAGTAACCACCAAACTTGTTGAGTTGTCCTTTTTCTACTTTCAGATCCGTTTGAACTTCCAGGATCTTCTGGTAGAGATTTTTCTTTTTTGTTGTTTCCATCTTTTCTCCTTTAGATTGTTAACATTTTAATAATTGCTAGTGACACGATCCATAACGTAGTCATGAAACCGATCAATGCCAGGGCCAAGAGCGCGCCGATCATCACATTCCAGCGATCAACTCTTTTTTCTTCTTCGGCCCAATGGTATCCTTGATACAATTTATTGCTCATCTTGTTCTCCTTCCTCCAGCGGTTCTTGTATTATATCTCCAATTCTATTTCTGATCCTCCACCACTTCCTGCTGGCGATGAATGATGGCTGAAACTCTCCTTGAACCTTCGTATTTATAGTCCGGGGATACACCCACCCCTTAGTTAGAAACCGCTCATAGGGGATAGAATAGTAGTCTCCGTTGGTTGTATTTTTGAGTATTATCTTTATACAATCCAACTTATCTAGGTGATCTATTATCCCTGCATCAATGCCGAAACTATCGGCTTTGTGAAACTTGTGAGATTCGTTTATGTCCTTCCGGAACACCTTGTCCTTTTTGTTGAAAGTTCCCACATACTTTATGAAATTATTCTTGGTGTAGATATGGAAACTGATGATGTCGGATAGGGGATCGGAGTTTTTATAAACAGTGTTATTCATTTTTTTTCTCCTTCAACTGGTTCTCTGCAATCTCTGGTAAACCATGATATAGAAACTCCAGCCATTCTTGCTCCGTTCTTGGTTTAAATTCTTCTACTTCTTCTTTGACGATATAATGTTTCATCTTGCCACCCTCACTCCCATATGTTTCAGATCAACTGTTTCTAGCAGTTCTAAAACAAAGTTTACGCCGGAGGTGTAGTTCCACTCCTTAGTATTCAGGCCCCATCCGAATATGTGACTAAACGCGCTGACCTTACCTCCCATAAATGGTGTATCCAATTCATCATAAACACCATCCTCGATCAACTCCGAAAGTATCCGGGCCTCCGGATGCCAGTTGATGTCCTCCAGCCAATTATAGAGAAACACCAGCTTATTGCTTGGAGCATCTCCTTCTAGTAGTTTTTTTAATGATTCTTCCTGAGTCATTTTTCACTTCCCTTTCTTTTTACTTAATACTAAAACAAGGATAACACATAGGCTATCCACTTGTCAACACTTTTGTTTTCTTTTACTCTCCGTCATGTTCAATTATGTCATAACAACAATAAGGACAATAGTGTTCAATCTTGTTTTTAATTTTCTTCAAAGGCACTAGCGACCAGTTTCCGCATCTGGGGCATTGTCTCACTTCGACTATCTCATCTTCATCAGGCCCGCACACAAGGTTGTCCTCTAGTTAATCTTCTTTAGATATTCCTCCACCGATTCTTTAGATATTGTATATCGAACACCCCGGCCATTACCATTAGAAGCATGCGCCCGGAGATCTCCGCGCTTTATCATCTGAACTATGGTGCTTCGTTGGCTGACTGGTATAATACCGGCCCTGGCCAGGCTTGTCGCTGTATAGTATTTCATTCAGTTATTTCCTCGCTGCTTAAATTATCTTTTTTCTGGATCTGATCTATAAAGACTACGGCCCCGGATCTTTTCATAATAGGGATGGCCTGGATCTTTCGCGCCAGGTGTCGCAAACCATGAGTCTCATATATTGTATACGTTTTCATCTTTTCCATAGCCTTATACTAACAGAATGTTATCCACTTGTCAACTCTTTTAATCACTATTCCTGTGAAGTGATGTGTGTTCAGAAGCAGTCATGATGACTAGATTGTCGATCCTATTATCAGTTTTGTCACCATTTATATGGTGTATATATTCTTTAATTTCTAGTTTTCTTCCAAGATGTTTCTCCATAACTAGACGGTGTTCTTTCCGACCATTACCATTACCAGTATATTTAACCTTATACCCATTTTCTAGCCATGTTCCGCTCCCCTTGTGAGGAGGGTTGATTTTATTAAATTCTCGCCGACAAGGATCCCCACAAAAGTGGTGTTTAAAGTTCGATAGCTTAGACGTTAACCTTCCAAAGTTCTTACCACAATGGTCACAATTTACTCTAACCCACTTGCTAAAGTTTTTTGACCCCACGTTACGACAGGCGACAGAACAAAATCTAATATTTACCCGGTATTTAAGATCTCCGGGAGTAACTTCAAACTTTTTCAGGCAGTATTCACAAGTTAGGGCAACTCTTTTTCTACGAACCGGGCCAGTAAAAATATTTGCACACTTATGGCTACAAAATTTACGATTGGCTTTTTTTACTTTAGTCCCACAATTTTTACATTCCATAACTTGATATTACATGAGTAGTTTTGGAATGTCAATAGGGCTTGATTTTGTGCTAACTAAATACTCTATTTCGGGATAGTTTATGGCCCATAGCTTGACGTTGTCTTTCCATCTTTCGCTTAAAAACCCCTTCGTTTCTACTACTTTTTGCCTACCATCATTCAGAGTAACTAAAAAGTCCGGTTTGTGACGATGTAATAAAACACATTTATCACCAGTTTTGTCCCAAGCATATAGATCAAACTGTTTTTGTTCTTCACAAGATTTTATTTTCTTTTGTTGAACTAGAGATTTTAAAAATAGGCCATCATCTCTTTCCATGAGACTATCATACCCATCTTTTTTCTGGTTGTTGTATTTGTTTCTTTTCTGATACCAGAAGGGACTAACCCCATATTTAACTTTTATTTTGTTGTGTTCTTTAAAATTTGTCATAGAACATTCATTTTCCTTATACCGATGGCGACTATAATAGGAGAAACGATGGTAGGTTTTGGATCTTGGGAAGTGAAAATCCTGGATCATTTGTCCTACCTTCAACGGCTTTAGCCTACCGTCAAAAGACTAGCGGATTATTTTAAACACGAACCAGAATACACCTACCCACATAAGAATGGTAAACATTTAATACCAGTTATGGACATTATGAAAGGCCAATGCTCGGCTCGGTGAGCCATACCTTGAGGCGATATAATTTAGGCCCCAGGTTATTTGATTGGTTATTTCCATGCCACCCATTTTTGAACAGGGGAGCGCCTGAAAAAGGCCACATGCCCCAGAACTTTGGTTGATTGCATAATGTTTCCATCCCGATTCTCTGTTAATAAGTATATATAGGGCGTTCCATCCCGATTCTCCGAATTTTGCTACCACCATAGCGTGCGCAAGGACTGTCACCTCATTGGTGGGGATGGAGATCGGGATCGACCGGGAGGGTTTTTTAACAACTGGTGCAACTACTACCGGCGGTGCTGTTCTATATACTGGTGCAGTAAACTCTGGTTTTTTTGTTTTTATTTGAAGGTTCTCTATTACGGCTCTAGCAACTTTTCCGTTTGGTTCGATTGGTTCACTATTTGCGGTTCCCGCGATAAGTAACAGGCATGCCAGGATAACAAAGGGTAGGCAATAGACTAGGATCTTATCTTTGAAACTTAGAATAAGCGCCTTTCTTTTAGGTTGGTATTATAGAGATGTAGTGCCAAAATGCCGGCCTCCAATCTGCAATCAAATAATAGATTTATAATCTTTTTGATATGTCGGCAGAAGGCGATCGAACATTCTCGCGTCATCTCTACTCATGACAAAGTGCTATCGATATTATAGTAAAGTGGATAACCACTTGTCAACACTTTTGTTTTCTACATTTTGCATATTAAAATTTATATTTAATTTGAGATAATCTTTGTAGGTTGGTCAGGACTCCAGACAGTTTCTCCTTTTGGGAGGCTTATCTGGAGTCCTGGTGAGGGGACTATATTGTGAGGTGAATGTCAAACTTGACACCGTTGAGATGCACGTTCACACATCCAGTCCGCTCTGGCTGATAGTTTTTCATATCAGCATACGAACCGTCATAGTTGAGGAAGGATCCGGTCAGGGCGAACGATCGCTGTTTGGTGACCATGCACTTGTTGCGCGCATCATACTCTCGGTATTCATCGGTCTTGGTGTCGAGCGTATGAACATGAGCATACAAGTATAGATCAGCTTTGTTCCAGGAAGCGATGTCCAGGACACGCTTGATTTTGGTATGGCGCAGGGTTGCCCCGGAGGATCCATGAGTCGAGTAGACAATGTAGCGCTGGGATCCTACCCGGAGACAGTGGTTGATGGAGTATTCCAGGTTCCGGACACCTACCAGTTGGCAGAATAGCCGCATGATATTGATGCCGGTTTCTTTGGTGATCCGAAATTCATGGTTCCCGGCGTGGGATCCGATGATCAGATCGGCGTAGGGCCGAAACATCTCCACCAGGAAGTCCAGTTGCTCCTGGGGGTTACAGATCTGTTCGTAGACACCAGCCCCCACTGAGTAGCGGGTTGAGGCATCCATCAGTAATTTTGTTACCGCCAGTTTTTATGTGCTGGCTTCTTATAGTTTCCTATAAGTTCGGACTATATCTTCATCTTGTATTTGTGAACTTTTAGGTGACAACTCCGACATAATGTTATCAGGTTTGTAGGGTCATTGTTTGCATTTTTTTCTTCTTTTCTGTTTGTTGTTCCGTCTATGTGGTGGATAATCAGTTGACTGTTTTCTCCACATAGTCGACATACAAACCTATCTCTTTCCAAAATGCTTTGACGATTCCCATCAAACCTTATTTTGTCTTTGTTCTTCCTTTTGTTTCTTCGAGTCGCTTCTGGGTGTTCTGCCTGATACAGTTTGCTTAGCAGTAACCACTGAGTTTTGTTCCGTTCATATCTTTCCTTTTGGAGTTTTTTACACCTCTCCAAATTTTTAAGATACCATTCGTGTTTATACTCTTTTTCACGACCTTTAAAGGGCTGTTCTTTGTTAGTCATATTCTAATATTAGCATATAACTAACATAAATACAAGGTGCTTCCTCTTTAGTCTCTGAACCTTCCCTTTCGGGCTTGGCTGCTGATTGACCGTTAGTGCTAAACCTTTCGGTTTTCGCCTCTTGGGTTATTCCAGCAATTTAAGAAGTTTTTTTACAAGTCCTCACAGACTTGGGGTGACCTGATTGTTAATCACCCATTAAGATGATCCAGGCGTTACGCTCCCGGCAGAAGTCCAGAGTTCTCTGAACCTTGTCGATGTCGCAATTCGGTGCTCCGTAGTGGATGTCACCGATGGGAACCAGGAGCTTCTTCGTCTCAGATGTCGAAACGGAGTTGAGTTTGACCGGTCGGCCGGCTGTCCTCCTCACGTCTGTCATCTTCCACCTCCTCCAAGTATTCCTCCAGGAACTTCGGGCAAGGGTGGTCACACCACTCCTTCTTTTTGCAGTCATCGCAACACATGATTCCCCCTGATACTAGATATGATTGTTGGCTATCTTCCAGAAGATACTGTCGGTGAACACTCCCTTAGCCCGAAGGATTGCGGCCGTTACCAGCTGGACAATGTCCTCCGGTTCGGGGTTGGATTTGGAGGCGTGTAGCCGTCCCTCGACCTTAGTCAAAAGACGAACCAGAGCCACCATTTCCTTAGAAGTGATGTTCATCAGGTAGAGGGTGATGTTTGTGCCGACAAAGCACTCGACCCAGCGGTCAAAGACTTCCGCTTCTTCGGGGTAGAGTGAGCAGTGAACGGTGTTGACATCGCCACCCAGCTTCATCGAGACCTCTCGGTGGACGGTCTTCTTGCCTTGAACGAGTTCCACCTTGGGCCTTAAGATAGGCAGTTGGGTCTTGTCGAAGACCACTTCACCCTTCTTGAGCCTCGCGATATACTTTGTCCCTTCCTTGTAGAAGAGGCAGATGTCCTTCGAGAGAGGCACTTCGAGGTGTTTGCGGACAGCCGACTTGAGAGGGCGGGCGCCATACTTGATGTCGAACCCTTCCGAAACCAGATAGTTCCGGGCGGGGTCAGTGACCTCCAGATACAGTTGCCGTCCCATCAGGCGGTCGTTGAGTTGACGAATGAACCTGTCCACGATGAGAAGCAGCTCGGGTTGGGTCAGCCAACGGAAGGTCACGATGTAGTCGATCCGTCCTAAGAATTCAGGACGAAACGCCTTACCCATGGCCTTGTGGACGATACCCTTGCGAGTGTCCCCATCGAGGTTGAGGTCTTCCTTGTCCTCACGAGCTTCACAGAACCCCAGAGGGGTCTTGCTCACTTCGTCCTTCAACTCACGAGAGCCGATATTGGAAGTGATGATAATGAAGCAGTTGACGAAGTTGATGTGTCCTTTGCCGTTGGTCATTTTCAGGGTGGCCTTGTCGAAAACCGAGAGAAGTGCGTCCCATATAGAAGGGTGAGCCTTCTCGATTTCTTCGATGACCAGTATCCCAGGATGTCCAGGCGTTCCCTCGATGACCTTCTTGTCCAGAGTGGTGTTGCCTTCCGCAGAACCGACATATCCAGGAGGAGAGCCAGTAAGGGAAGCGATGGTGTGGGATTGAGTGAGCTGGTTTCCGTCTATACGGCAGATCTCAGATCCCAGAGCCTCAGCCAGAGCCACAACGGCTTCGGACTTACCGACACCAGTGGGGCCGGCGAAAAACAAGACGCACAACGGCTTCTCGGGGTCTCCAATACCCGCTTGTGCGAGCATGAGAGCCTGTTCGATTTGCTCAAGAGCTGTCTCTTGTCCGATGATGCGGTTCTTCAGGTGTTGAACGACCTCTCTGTAATCCATAGCGAGCATGATTCACCTCCTTCGTAGTGGTGGGTTGAACTCGCTCAGTTCCTTGCGGAACTCGTCAAGACCGACCATCCAGTTCCCTGGGACAACCTGACGGTTCTCGTGGGAAAGGATGAAAAAGGGGCAGTAGGCCGTCCCCAACCTACGAGCGTAGAGCTTGTAGATTTCCGTTCCAACTAGGTGCCTCACCACGATGGTGAAGTAGTTGAAGGTCTCGGTGTAGATTGTTTCCCACATCTCACCCTCCGTAGGTGATGACATTCTGGATGAATGTCAGGTAGGCGCTTTCCCATTCCTCGCCTTCGTGGTGAGCTTCGATCCTCCGACCGCTCCAGTATTCAGCCACGAAGTAGTGGCTGATAGCGGTGTGGTGGTAGGCGTTGAAGGTGATACCTGGTTTTGTGCAGGTGACTTTCATGAGAAGAATATGGTGTCGTTGAGGGAGTCCATCCTGTCGCAGAAGTCGATGAAGTGCTGATCCCAGGTGTTGGGGTCGTAGGCCCGTTCCTCCCATTCGTGTTTTCCTTTGGAGTAGGCGATGAAGTAGACCACACCCTCGAACAGCTTGGCCGAACAGGTGAAGCCCCCTTTGGTCTTGACGTGCTTGATGAGAGCACCATCTTCGTATCCGTTCATTACATCTCCAATCTTGCGTAGAGGCAAATACCGAAATACCTACAAGCGGTCAGTTCAGCACATCCGAGGATGCACTTATCGTGAGCACACTTTCCATGGTAGTCCTGGTGACATTCGTTGCAGACCAGAATGACCTGCTTACGGAGAGCCTTGCTTCGATGATACTTCTTCTTAGGCCACCAAAAGTGGTGGCGGGTGAGGAATCCTCGCTTATTGCAGACCGCACAGCGATACATCTCTCTCCTTTCCTCAAACTATTTGGTTTTCAAGGTGCGTGTAGTTTACAGACAAAGAGGGATTTTACACCCCTCTATCTGAAAGCTACGGTCTTGCTTTATATCTTCCGTATAGTGCGATAAGTCCACCAACAACAACCATCAAAGCATCTAGGAAAACGGTCAACTGATCGACCCCGCCAAAATATGATGCTGCTCCGAGTCCACCTAAAACCGTGATTAGTATTCCTGAGTAAGTTTTGTATCCAGCTAAAATATTCATGTCTTTCACCTCCTCTCCTTCTGCCTTTTTGGCATTTTCTTCCGCCAGAGCCTTCGCTACGGCTTCTTCTTGGGCTTTTAGTTCGGCTAACTGTCTTGCAGATTCTTCGGCTGCTATTTTTGCGGCTAGTTCTGCGTCTAGTCTTTTTTGTTCCTCGGCGAGTTTCTTCTGTTCGGCTGCAACTCTGGCTGCTTCTTCTTTTTGCATTCTATCTGAGGCTATCCTTGCCTTCTCAGCAACATCAGCATCAAAGGCGGCCTGATCAAAGTTCACGTTCTTCTTGGGCCTTAGAACTCCCAAGACTCCCGTATAGTTATGCCATTGAAAGTGAGCCACACCTGTTCCGTTATCAAAGGGCCAGTTCTGATCAAAAGAAGTGAATGAGTTTACGTTGGCATCTATAATGATGGCGATATGACCATACTGGCCTACTGAGGTTCCCCAAACGACTATATCCCCTTTTTGAGGCACGAATGAGGGCGTGTTCACTATTTTAGTAAGGTGAGCCGTAGGGTAGTTTGTCCAGTAGTCTACGGCGTTGTTACGGATGGCTGGTATACCAAGACAATCTACAAAATATTGCTTGATAACGTCCACGCATTGTTGTCCGTAAATCCCGTCTGGATTTAGTGGCTTTCTGTCATACTTATCTAGGAACTGTTGGAATGTCATACTTTCTCCTTTCTATTACTTTTGACCATAAAACAGGTCAATTATTAATTGCCTTAATGAGACTACTACGGTTATTATTACAGCGATCAGGCCAATAAATATCGTGGCGGTTTTGGCCCGGCCCTTCCAATTTCCCACAAACCTCTCGGTAGATCTTTTTAGTTCAGCCGATTCTATAAGGTAAGGGACAAGATCGGCCAGTGGTTCTAGTTTGACTAGGATATCACTGTTCAGTCTCATCTGCGCGTCTATTGCGGTGTGTTGGCTTGTCTGATCAGCGGCAAACTTCTCAAAGTCGGATTTTTTCACGAATAGATCCTCCATTTGCTTATTTCCTTTTCTTTAGTTCGATTACTTTGTTAATATCGTCTCGAAGATCGGGATTTTGTTGCAACATTATTTTCAGTTTGGCCTCTGATAGACTATATAGCGCTTTTTGAGTCGGACTTAGTTCTCCTTTTTTCTTCTCATCCTCAACGGTGTTTTTCAGAGAACTGATCTGTTGTTTAGATAGGCCGGTGTAGTCTGGGGTTCCGCCCTTGCGCAAAATGTCTTTTATGTCGTTATTTCTCTTGGCGGTAGCGGTGTTTGCCTTGTCTATCATGTTATATACGTCATTGGCGGTCTTAGAGAGATCTTTCTTTTCCCCCATGAACCGATCAATAACCGGAAGATCGGAAGTCTTTGGCTTTTTCCCAAACCCTATCGCATCACTTAGTTGGAGGGCCTGTTTACCTACTCCGGCCGTATACCCCTTAAATAGATGTTCTATTTTGGCTGGAGAATATTTAACAACCTTTCCGATCGCCTTAGCTGTTTCGGAGGTAGTCGAGTCATACTGCTGTTCTGGTGGTAGATCCTTTTTATACTGAGAGACAATGTTTTGGTCTCGGAAGGTATCATAGTTGGCGGCTACTTCAAGTGGCCCCTTAAAGGCGGTAGGGATAAGATCTCCAGGGCCGTTTAGAGGAGAGAAGTTACTCATTATGTTGATCATGGTGTCGGCGAAACCGTCTCCTTCTTTTCCACGAACATAGTCTAGGAATGATTCGATTGGGTTGCCAAATATCTGGCCGATCTCACCTTTGGGGATCTTGATAAAAGGCACGTCTTTATTACCGGTCATGATAATAAAGTTGGTATTCTTTATATATGATGGGATCTCATCGTATTCTGGGAATCGAGAGTTGTGAGCATAGAGGGCAAGTGCCGGCGCTCCAGCGATGGCCCCACCAATGGCGAGAGTTTGAACTGGTCTTTTTCTGGCAGAGTCTATAAGTTTCAGTGATCCCTGCATCCTGGCGTTTAAGAAGGGGATTAT
>Ga0210043_1000502_pt1 | contig 41591 bp, 59 predicted proteins | sample CryGeymet201501t_FD_183990 | JGI IMG/M metagenome (GOLD analysis project Ga0210043, IMG submission 183990) | Groundwater microbial communities from Crystal Geyser aquifers in Utah, USA - Crystal Geyser metaG 2015-01t (SPAdes) (version 2) | ecosystem: Environmental > Aquatic > Deep subsurface >... | reverse complement strand
TGCACCCGCACCGACGCCGGAACAGTTTTTTGGTGATCCAGCCGCCGCGCCGCAAATGCAGCAACCGGCGGACCCGCTCGCAATCCCTGACTTCCTGCGCCGTGAACCCGCCGCTGCACAACAGCCGCAACCCGCCGCTGCACAACAGCCGCAACCCGCCGCTGCACAACAGCCCGTGCCCGGTGCGCCGCTTCCCACGCTCAATTTTCAGCAACTCATGGCGGCTATCAGTCAGGGATTGCGTGACAAAAAAATTGATAACGTATATTTGCAACAGCTTGTTCAACATTTCCAAATTACCGGCATTCCGGCACTGGCGAGCACGCACGCGAATTTGATTCCAAACGTTGTGGCGGAATTGCAAAAGCGCGGTGTGGTGTAATGCAAAATTATTTAACACTCACAAAGTTAAGGGAAAAACTCGGTGGACGTTCCCGAAGTGCAATCTATACGGACCTCGCAGAAGGACGCTTACCTAAACCGATTAAGTTGGGCGGCAAACTCTATTGGCCGTCTGAAGATGTTGAGAAACATCTGCACGACTTAATGCAAGCCGCGCAAAAAGGTGTGGTGTAATGGCACTAGAAATTAATGCAACGGACCTTCACCGCATCATGGGGTGCGGTGGATTCCTCGAACTTGCACCACACGCAATAGCCGATAAAATAACGGATGACCGCTTAGAAGGTATCGCCGCGCACGGTGTTTTTAAATACGTGCTTAACGGTATGGTTTCGACGGCGGAGGAATTGGTTGACCGCAACATAAACGGTTACATCGTGACCGCTGAAATGGTTGAACATATCATCCCACATATTGAACACATACAGCGGCGCGGCTTGACCGTGTTAAGCGAAGAAAAATTAAATTGGGCAACACCAACCGGGGGAATTATCAACTGTCGCGCCGATGTTGTTTCATATGATGAAATGACACAAACACTTTACATTGACGATCCGAAATATGGGTGGAAAATTGTAGAACCGCATCATAATTGGCAAATGATAGCTTATGCTATTGGTGCAATGGTCACTCATAAATGGCCCGCGCTCAATATCGTTATGACAATTCACCAGCCGCGCCCGTTCCACGGTAGCGGTCCCGTTCGTGAATGGATAATCGACGCCCGCGCTATCCAGCAATTTTATCAACAAATTGTTGATCGACTTGTGACGTTGCCGGATACCGTCACAACCGGCCCGCATTGCTACAAGTGCGACCGCGCTTATGCGTGCCCGGCTTCACGTATGGCCGCACTCGCCGCCGTCGATATAACGACAGGGGCTTACAGCGAGGACTTGACAGCCCTGCAAATTTCCTATGAATTGAATTTGCTGGACCGCGCGCAAGAGGCTTTGAAGGTTCGCCTTGACGCGCTCAAATCGCTCGCAACATCGAAAGGTGGTGTTCCGGGTTGGGCAATGAAACAATCTTACGGTAACCGCAAATGGATTGAAGGCGCGGACGCCGAAACGCTTTCAATGTTGGGTGGTGTCGCGGTTGAAGCATTGCAAAAGTTATCGCTTATCACACCCTCACAAGCTGAGAAGGTGGGAGTACCTAAAGAAGTCGTAAGCGGTTGGACCGACCGACCATCACGCGGTTTCAACTTGGTCCGCGCCGATACCGATAAAGACGCTCAGAAATTATTTAATCAGCAATAGGAGAACTGCAAACATGCCTATCCAATTTACTACCGGCGCAGGTCGCATTGTGTGGGGAAACCCGCTTATTGCCAAACCGAAAACGGACGATAATAAAAAACCCGTGCTGGACCCGCAAACAGGTCAACCGATTATGCAATATGCTTTCGGTTTTGCGATTCCGAAACACGAATTCGGTTTTGTGCAAGGTCAACAGCCGTTCGGATTGTGGGCTGCGATGTTGGCGGAAGCCACCGCGACATTCGGCCAAGGTGTTCCGGCAAACTTCGCATGGAAAATCAAAGACGGCGACGGCTTGGACGATCAAGGCAAACCGTACAACACGCGCGAAGGATACGCGGGTTGCTATGTCTTGACTGTCTCAACTGAATCATTCCGTCCGCGCGTTGTGCGCCTTAATGGTGGTGCATATCAAGAAATGACGGACGGTATTAAGACCGGCGACTATGGGCGTGTTGCGCTCACGCTCAAAGGTCACACGGGCAAACAGGGCACGCGTGGTTCAAAGCCCGGTCTTTATGTAAACCCCCAAATGTTTGAATTTTTGGGATACGGTGAAGCGATCCAGAACGGCCCCGATGCTATGACCGTTTTTGGTGGTCAAGTCGTCGCGCTTCCGCCCGGCGCGTCCGCCGTACCGCTCGCGCCGTCCGGTGGTATGCCCGGCGCTCCAGGGATGCCGGGAGTGCACCCTATGCAGCCGGGTCAACCACAATACGCGGCGGCGGCTGCACCCGGTGCGGCGCACCCTGGGACGGCCCCTGCGGGCTTCCAGGGAGCACCAGTGACACAGGGGACTGCATACCCTTCTAACACCGCGCCCGCAACGCCCGCGCATGATTTTGTATATCGCGCCGCCCAGGGGATGCCCGATCAACCGGGGGGCGCGCCACAATATGCAGCCGCGTCGGGGATGCCCGGTTATAATCCAATGCCGGGGGCACAGCCCCAGTAGCGTCGGAAATAGGCCGGTTCAACGGATTCCCGAACCGGCCTATTTTCTATAAAATAATAGTTGTTCTTTTTCGGGGGACTAATTTTGAACAACACAGACAGCGAAACGCGCGAAGAAAAATTTTTGATTGCAGCATTAGCGGTTTTTTCCATCTCTCTTGTTTACTGTCTGGGTATTTTGACAGGTTGGATACTTTGGGGAGTGCCATAAGATGGAAGCGCCGGAAGAGGAATCATTTGATCTAGCGGACGTGACCGACAAAGATTTGTTTGAAGAACTAATAATCCGTTTCATTGAATTGGAACAACGCGAAAAGAAAATCGAAAGATTGCGTGAAATTTTGCACTGTTCCGCGCGCATCGCGTTCGGTGACTTCACCGATTTGCCGCGCTTGAAATTGCTTTTCAATGATGCAAACGTTTACGGTGCATCGCCCGCGCAACTCGAATTGTTGTTGAACCGCGAATGACCAAACGGAATCAACCTATAACTATTCGTGGTGTGACGTATGCAACAAGGAAAGATGCTGCGAAGGTTCTAGGTATTCACCCTGCCACATTAAACCAAGCGATTAAGCGAGGGACACAAGATAAATGTGGATTGGGTGTTAACAAACCCGTCAAAATTCGCGGTATTATGTATGAATCGCGGGAGGCAGCAGGGCGAGCATTCGGAACAAGTGGTAGCAACATAACACGCAGGGAAGTATTCGGAACATTGCACCGCGCCGGAATGAGAGGCCGTTACAAAAAATGATTATTTATGATCTTGAATGCTACCCTAATTTGTTTTCCTGTTGTGCAGTATCGCTCGACCGTGACGATTTTACAACGTGGGAAATAAGCGACCGACGAAACGACAAAGCCGCGTTGTTGGAATGGCTGCACTCGCTCGCAACGAACCAAATCGAAATGGTTGGGTTCAACAATATTGGATACGACTACGTTCTGATTCACGATCTATTGCGGAATCCGGTCACCAGCACGCACCACACGCTCTATGCGAAGTCACAGGAGATTTTCGCCAGTCAAAACGGCAACCGTTGGGCATTGAATATTTGGCCGAGTGATAGAATTATTCCGCAAATCGACCTTTTCAAAATTTGGCATATGGATAACGTCGCGCGCTCGCAAAGCCTCAAAGGCTTGCAACATAATATGCGCTCGCCTTCCGTGGTTGATCTTCCGATTAAACCCGGCACCATTTTAAACAGCGATCAAATCGACACGCTGTTGAGATACGGTGAACACGATGTAAAAGAAACGCGCCGGTTCGCGCGTATCAGTATGCCGGAAATTGATTTGCGCCGTAAGCTGCGCGACGATGGTATGATTTCCGGCGACGTTCTCAACTTCAATTCAACGAAACTCGGAAAAGAACTTTTAATCCAGCGCCTAGGTGACGTTTGTTGGACGCGTGACCAAAACGGACGCCGCGCGCCGCGTCAAACAATCCACGCGTATATTCCATTGCGTGACGTTATTTTTACGTACATCAAATTTGAACACCCGGAATTTCAGCGCGTTCATCATTGGATATTGAATCAAACGCTGCAACCGGATGATATGAACCCCGACCGCGCCAGTACGAAAGGCGTTTTCAAAGGTATCAGCGCAACAATCGACGGCTTTCAATTCAATTACGGAACCGGCGGGATTCACGGCTCGCTAACTTCCGCCGCGATCCACAGTGACGCGGAATACATGATTTTAGACACGGACGTTGCAAGCCTTTATCCGGCCATTGCAATCGTGAACAAACTTGCGCCCGCGCATTTGGGTGAAGCGTTCGTGAGTCACTACGCGGAATTAAAAAAAGAACGGTTTAAACATGCGAAAGGCACGCCGGAAAATTCCGCGCTCAAACTTGGGTTAAATGGATCATATGGAGACAGCAATAATATTTATTCACCGCTATATGACCCCGAGTTCACAATGTCGATCACGCTCAACGGTCAACTGTTGATTTCAATGCTTGCGGAATGGTTGATTAAATACGTACCCGGTTTGGCCATGCTGCAAATCAACACGGACGGTCTAACCGTTCGTATGCCGCGCACGTCGCGCGCTGTATACGATGAAGTTTGTAAGCTTTGGGAAGCGTTCACGCTGCTTGAATTAGAATTTGTCGAATATAAATCCATGTGGATTCGTGACGTGAATAATTATGTTGCGGTTGACACCAAAGGAAAGTTGAAAACAAAAGGTGCATATTGGACGCCCGACCTAGGCGACGATTATGCTAAATCAATGTCATTCGGTCCCGGTCATTGGCACCAGCCGATAAATCATCCGATTGTTGCACGCGCCGCAATAGATCAAATGATTCACGGTATCCCGGTTGACGTGACGCTATCAGCTTGCGCGGACCCATTTGAATTTATGATGGTCTACAAAGCAACGCGCGGTTCAACGCTCTACATTGGCGAAACACCACAGCAACGCGTCACGCGCTATTACGTCACGCGTGAAGGTGGTGCTATGGTCAAGGTGTCGCCGCCTGTCGAGGGTGCAGAGCCGGGCGCGTTCAAGCGTAAAAACGGCGTGACGCAATATGAATATAGCAAGCATGATCCATTCACTTGGAACGGTAACGTACATACAGGGAATCGCAGCCGGTATGATGACCGCAAAACAAGAGTTCAAGCCGGTTGGGTTGTTGCACAATGCAATGACGCGAGCGAATTTAAATGGGGAAACGTAAATTATGACTTCTACAACGCGGAAGCGGAAAAACTCGTTATCCGCTAAGACTGTTCCGGTGCGTCGATTTGAGCCGGGCGCGTCATCGCTCTATTTTTTTGCATTTTTGGAAGGGTGCGGTTATAGCGTTCATTCCATAAATGGTCATCGGTACGGCGTGCGGTTTGGTAAGATCGAGCGGTACAAGAATATGACGCACGCTCAAGTTATGGAATTGGTTGACGAACTGCGAAAAAACAGCGGTTTAGAGCCGTTTCGGAAAAATTGTAACAAGTAACTTTTCTTTATTGACAGGGCTGTGAAGGGCGGTAAGATAGGCGCACCAATACGAACAAAGGAACCGCCCCGATGACCACTCATAAAATGCTTCCCTGTAAAGCGTGTTGCCCGGCCCGCCCGGATTTAGGTATGTGGAAGATTGGTCGCGTCCGCCATGAGCGCGATTATTGCGAGATTGACGGTAAGGACGTTGGGGCGTGGAAATGCTACAACTGCGGCAACGTCAAGCGCCCGCGCAAACGCGAACATATGTCGTGGGACTTCATCACTAAAGAAGCCACGACCGACGCCAAAATGAACCGCCGCAATAAGATCACGTTTCATTGCTTCAACCCGAATGGTATTTATGCCGCGCTTAAGGTTGTGCAAAATCGCGTTTCCGAGACGGTTGATAAAACCGGCGTGCCTAATGGCGCGTTGCTGGTGTACGGCTCATTTAATGATTATCCGCGTAAGCGTTTGTTTGACGCGCTCGAAAAGAAAAGCGCATCAAGCTATGACATTCATTCCGCTATCAGGTATGTCAAAGACGAAATTGAGAAAGTGAATGAGTGGATTGCAAAAACCCTTGCTAACCCTATGGAGGCTTAATCGTGGTCCGTTATATCGTCCGCGTGTATCGCGAGATTGAAGAAGAATATACGGACGTGGAAGTATCCGCTAAATCAAAAGATGATGCAGCGCGCAAGGCTGAAACGCTTGTGTCAAAAGACCCGAAAGCATGGTTTAGCGAGCCTAATATTTATTACAGCACGCACCTTGAATACGATGAAGTGGAAAGGGTGAAATAGAATGTCGCTCGATTATAAAATCTATCAGGACAAAGAATTGATTGCTGCGACGGCAACCGCTTACGGTGCATCGCATATGATAACTGCAACACCTAAAGCGGTTGTCAAATACGCCGGGCGCGTCGTGTGGAACGAGTTGAAAGATGGTATTGGTGGTAGTCACGTTGTCATGGCTACTACAATAAAATGCGCGTCAACCATCACCGCGAACAAGCCGCCGCCAAATATGAACGTTTGAAACAGAGGATGACAAAATGAGTTATCGCACACAATTCGCTTTAACGATACTCGCCGGATTTCTCGCCGCCGTGTTAGTTTACGCTTCATTGGTGGCGTTCTAATGTTCCGGTTCATCCTCTCACTATTCCGCCCGCACCCCGAGCCGCCGTTGTGGGTCAAATGCATGGCGGTTCACATTATCAAAACGACAATTAAAGGATAAGCCACGATGACCGCCACGCCGGAAAACTTGAACCTCACGCTGTCCGAAAAAAGACTTTTCCAATTGTTTGACTGCTCGTTGGGAAAAGATGTTGAAATTGATCGCATCATTCAAACACTGGACGCTCCAAACCGTCAAGCCGCGACGGTGCGTATTAAATACTTCACGTCAAAGATTGCGCCTGGCGGTTGGATTGTCACGCGCACGTCAGGTATCGGGCGCGGCGCTACCGGCAGATTCAAAATGGAAAAGAAATTTTAAATGCACCTTTTCGATTTTTGGACGGTCGTTAGCATTGCGTCGGGTGTTTGTGCATTTGCAATCCTCGGCGGCATGTTGCTTTTCTCAATCTGGACACGCGGAAGGGACAATTAAATGACACCGACGAGAGAAAAAGTTATATGGGAACTTTGTGCTAACAATGACAAAGATGATTTGGCGGATAGACTCATTACGCTTTTCACGGAAGCGTTACAGGTGCCTGACAAAGACGGACAATCATTTGAGGCTTATGCCGAACAAGACAAGATTGCGGGCAATGAACCATGATGCACAAATTCAAAGTTGGTGACTTGGTAAATTACAAATCAAATTGCGGGAACTATCTTCGCAGCGGTGCAAGCATTTATTCAGACGCCGTAGTTATCTCGGAAAACCCGTTTATCTGTGCTTCGCAAACTGGTGATATGCGGTGGGAAGCAACGCTTGAACCTGACAGTATGGAGAAAGTGGGCACCGCATCAAAAGACGCATTAGCAAGCGCAATGCGGCGACTGAAATGATGACCGACGCCGCACCAAAGCCCGATACGTTCCATTTTCATGTATGCGAGAATTGTTTGCACGTCATGGGACATAATTCAAAATCGCCGGAACCGCGCAGCTATCACGATTGCCCGAAGTGCGGTGAAGAAGTAGACCGAAACGGATTTGTGCGCCGGTATGACGTGGCGCAAAGAGTGAGTTGCGGATTCAACAGACAGGGAACGGATAGATAAGTGATGACCATAGAACGCACCGCCGCCTGACGTGTGGGACGCACTCAAACTATGGTGTTAGATCGCAGCCGTCACCAGCGCCGCAAGCCACTTGCCGTATTCCGTAATCACCAGCGCCGCCCCTAGAACCGTCCAGCCGGTCAACTCGCCCCAATTCCCAGCCTCATCGCCGGGGTGTGTAAAGGTCGGCAGGGACGCGCCCCGGCTCACGGTGACGGTAAACGCCAGATAGACCAGGACAAGGCCCACGGTGCCCGCCAGCGGCCCATATGGCACGTATCCAAGCCATTGGAGCGCACCGGCCCAAAGTCCCGCCAGGACGCCATACCGCAGCCCTGCATAGGCCAAATAACGCCCGACGCCCCCGCCGGGACCACCTACAGCGCGTAGGATAAAATCGGTCGATTTTTCACCTAGCGGGAATTTGTTCATGGGTCCGTGTGGAGCAATCCGCGCCATAGCGAATAGCGCCAGGAACGACACGCCACCGCGCACCCAATCGCCCCATGTCGCCCCAACGCAAATCGCCGCCAACGTCAGCACTTGAACCACGTTGCGGCCCTTCGGCGGAATACCGCCGCCCAACCATGAGCGCCACAGCCCCAACGTCAAAAATATAAAACTCATTCCGCGATCCCCCGCGCCCAAAATTGTAGGGCTTTAAGTTTTAGCGCGTTCAATCGAGCGCACCCGTTATTTTCCGTGACGATCTTGGAAAATTCTTGCGTTGTGGTTTCATCCGGCACCGTGACCAACTCGCACGCCGGTTGCAGCAAATTTTCAGGGGCTTGTGGTTTCGGGTAATCCGACCCCGGTAATACTGGCGTTGTACACGCGGATAATATTAGGAGTGGGACAATTAGCGACATTTTCCACATTACGCGTAATCCATTCGGTGATGATTTTTGTTTCGGTGATGATCTTCGGCGCGGCTTCGATATAAATTATATCGGCCTTGCGCGCGACAGTGATAAATTTGACCTGTTGAATCCGCGCCGCCTTGCTCGCAACGGCTTTGTATTCTGCGAAGTCCGCGCGGCTGTTAGCGAGTTGCAGCCGCGAATATCCGACCGCGACAACAAGCGCGCCGATTAAAAATAATTTCCAATGAGTGCGTAAGAACGCAATTATAGTTAGTGGGTCCATTTCAAACTCACTCCTGCGTTAACGCCTTCCAAACACAACGCGCGTTCTTCAGTGCGACGGCGGGTTAATCCCGGCAAAGCAACTTTAATACCGCCGATGGTCGCCTTATCCCACATCAGAAGTGCGTCACATGCACCTTGTAAATTTCCAGCGTTAGCACGCCGCGCCATACTCGAACTACAAAATGCTGGAGCGCCGATGTTGTACGCAGCCGATAAAAAAGCAACGTATGTGCGTTCCGGTAAATCGGTTGGAACACATTTATCAATTGCGGTTGAAAATTTATCGAGTGACGTATTTAAGCGCGTTTTGCATTCCTCCAACGTGGCGGTGTCACCCATCCTTACGCCGTGGGTATCACCATAACAAATGGTTGGTATGCGCGGCGGGTCATAATATGCAACGGTACTCACACCTTCAAAACCCGCGACAACAAGAACAGCAAGCCCAGCAATGCCAGCGGATTTTTTTAACCTATTCATTTTCGTTTATCTCTTTTTGAACGGTTACGCGCGCACCTAATGCTGCGATTGACGCGAGCGCCGATAAGCCCGCAAAAATTCCACGCGGCATAGAGTCACTAAACAACGGCAACGCAACTTCGAGACCTGTCAACGTACCAGCCAATATGATTAACCGTATTGACCATGCGTGTTTTAAAATCACGCGCCAATTGTTTGTTATTAAAAATTTCAAAACTCACCCTTACTTCATTAATATTTGAGCTACTATACCTACAACTCCACCAATTATGCTCAATAACATTGTTATGAGTAGAGTAATGACGGCTTTCATGATCCCATCTAGTCGTGAATGTACACGACTAAAAGAGTTAGTTATTTCACCGTAACGTTGAGCGCATACAATTTCATGACCGTTCACACGTTTTTCGGTATTGTTAGCTTTCTCACCTAAACGCGACACTTCAACAGCTAAATCACTCATACCCCCAAGACCTCGTTTGCGCGACCTTCATTGATTAAACCAGAGCTTTCAAGATAGTTAGTCCCCGCGATGGTGTCCGCGTCGTTTAAATCAATTTGCTCCGCGCTGTTCAATAAATCCATGAAGTCAATTACAACAGGGTCTATTGACGCGCGGATAGTGATACGCTCCAACGCTGTTAATCGTCGTTTATATTCAAGTACGGATATAATTTTCGTAAACGGTTCAGGAGTTGTGTTGATTGGGTTGTTGTAACCCCCTTGTCCATCTGATTTTGCGCCCGCTAAAGTACCAGACGGTACACTCACAAAAGATTCTAATCCACCCCATGCGTCGATTTGAGAGGCCGGGTATCTTTGGTTTATTTCATATTTTTCAGAAACAATTTGAACGTCGAGGACTTCACTATCAACAATACGAGCATATGTATTCATCGTAACCACTCCACACAACAATAACCTGCGCCACCCGCGCCACCCGCACCTTGAGCACCCGCACTTGAACCACCAGAGCCGCCACCCGCGCACAATCCACCCGCTCCACCAGCCGTGCCACCTGTTTGACCACCACCGCCCGCAAAGATTCCACCAGCTACAGACGCCGCTATACCACCAACAAACGGAGAGCTTGCGGAAGTAGCGTTTAACGGCATTGTGTAAATTGTAGGATGCGGACTTTGGAAATTGACGTATGATGCGGTTCCGGTCAGCGTGATCGCATTTGACGAACCATTTGTACCTGTCGCATTGCCAGAACTAAATGGCGCACCCGCGCCACTGTTTGCCCCCGTGCTAGTCGTTCCACCATGACCACCAGCTATTGCAGCGCCACCGCTGCCTGTAGCATTACCAGGGTTACCGCTGCCACCTGTGCCACCTGTCCCTAAATGCGAACCCGGAGCGCCACCACCAGCGCCACCGTTGTTACCAGCCGCCGCAGCACCAGCGCCACCATCACCGCCCGCAGCGGTCAATTGAGCGTAAGTAGATGCCGCAAACGCACCACCCGTGCCACCTGCACCAGCCGTAGTTGACGCGGCATTGCCTTTACCACCGCCCGCAGCCGAAACAAGAGAACCAAATGAAGTTGTGCCTCCGTTGCCGCCGTCAGTTGCAGCCGCCCCGGCTGTTCCACCAGCCGGTATTGTCACGGTTATACTATCGCCCGCGTTTAAAATAACTTTTGCTGATTTAAACTCACCACCACCACCCGCTGAACCGGCCCTGGAATTGGTAGTGCCGCCCGCGCCACCACCACCCGCGCCGATACAAGTAATTCTATATTCGCCGGTATAAGGTGCTACGAATATGAATGTTCCAGGTACGGACCATTCTACATGGTCGCTTATCCCGTTTGGACTTATACTTGTGTAATCTTGCCAAGTCATCTTACGCGCTCCAAATTTTCAATCTGCCTTCGGGGATACTGTAATAAAGGTCGCCGTCTTGCAACGGGTCGCCATTGTTCCGCGTTGCGGGTGGCGTCGAATGTGCACCTTGATTGATAGCCGTATATGTGCCAGCAACCGCAATTGCTTGCGTCATTGCTGTTTCAGCCGCATCCTTGCTTGCAACAGCGGTTGCAGCATCGGTTGCAACCGCTGTTGCAGTTCCTTCGGTCCAAACCGCTAATGCATTTGTTTCAGTAACCATTGTAGGCATTGCCGCAACTGTAGCATTAGCCTTTGCCGCAAACGTTGCTTGTGCTTCACCTCGAACGGGATATGCGGGGAGTGCTGTTATAGTTGGTGGTGCGGTCATTTAAAATTCCTCAACACTGATGTTGCACTCTACAACAGAAAGCCCATTAATGATAATATCAAAACTCTCAAAAACACCAAAAACGATTGTTTCGGGTTTACTACTATCTCCGATAAAAAGGGTTGGTGTCACCGCTAATTCAGCCGCGATGCGTTGAATCGGATCGGTGTTTGCTTGCGGAATCATAACCGGAAAATCCACAACGCGGATTGTGCGGCGATTAACTAAAGTTAAGCCGCCAAATTCATCGCGCACTTTTTGGCTAAATGTGACATTGCGCGAATTGATCCCCGCCAAGCTACGCCCAGCATCAACCGAACGTCCAATGACAACACGCCCAACCGAAACGGTATCCGAAGGCGATGCCGCTGTAACCATAATATCAACAGTGACACCTGTTCCAAAATAAGCAGGTAAATTTTCAAAGATCAAAGCATTTTGACGTTCGTAACTTGTGAAAAAATATTCCCACCAATCCGGAACCCCTATATCAGCAACGTCTAACGTCTCATCATAAACAATCCCCTCAACAGGATCATTTAATTGAACGGTTACGCTCACCGCATCAACACCGAGAACGCCCACCGTGGTAACCACCGTAGGAATTTCAACACTCACCTCAATATCATCAACTTTTTCGCTAGTTGAGTCTGTACCTTCACGCCACATGCGCCAAATATTTGCATAGCCAATAACAATCCATGTCGGCACGGCTTTCGCTGCACCGACAGATGGTTGGTCGGTTGTGGTAGGTGACTCCACAACTTCATAAACTATTTCGCCTTCAACGCGACGTTGCCCGAGCGCAATTGTTCCGGCGCTCCAAGTCGAATAATCGTTCGTGACGTTGGTTGTTAGATTGCTGTCATCAACCGTTATCGGAACTACAAATTTCATACCATTTCTTCCGACTGTGTTTCACGCCACACACGATCTTCAAGGTTATAGGCTTTCGTCGTGCTAGTCGCGGTTGCTTGACTATAGTTTTTAATTTCTTCCAACGTCGCAATCATTTTATCCGTTGTGATTTGTGCGCTCGCCACGCTTGCTCCACCGGACACAACGCCTGGTGGTACAGCGCCGTTACCGCGTTCCGCGTTGATCGACGTATAAAAATCTCGCAACGCGTTTTCTACCGACAGAATACCGGCATCAATACCGCGTAACACGTTCAACTGATTTTCAGCGTTGATAAGCTGATTATCTAAAACTTCTATTTGCTGTTCAAACAACAGCGTTTCAACATCAATCAATTCAGCGGTTGACGCCTGGATAGCAACGATTTCATCCTCAATCGCGCGTACGGTCAACTCGGCATAATTGATTTGATCTTGTCCCGCTTCGGACAATTCGCCCAAAAGATTCAGCGTGCGGACTTGTTCACGCCGGAACGCCGCCGCCGTCGCAAAATTACTCGCCTCTAACCGCACGGCATTTTGTGCCGCCGCACCTGTACCGGCCAGATTTCCGCTTTGCAAGGCAGCTTTAATGAACGCTACCGCGCTACGCTGCGAGCCGCTCGGATCAAACTGAGATTGAGCACCACTTAATGCACTCATGATTGAACCGACTTCATTTTGAAGTGCATTCAAATTCTGACGTGCCGCACCAAGAGCAAGGTTCGCGGCTTCGGTTCGTATGCGCGATTCTTCTTTGATTAGAGCGACGGACTCATTATAGGCCATCCGTCTAATTTCTTTTTCGGTATCAATCGATCGCGTGAGCATCGCTAACGCAATATCAGTGCGCTTGCGCGTGGTTTCGGTAAGAGCATCAGCGGCGGCTTGTGCGGCATCAGCGGCGGCTTGTGCGGCATTCTCCGCATTGGTTTCCAGCGTGGTAAAATATGCGTTCAATGCTTCACTGGAAGTCACGATAGCCGCGAACGCGCGTTGTCCCGCCTCCGTGGTTAAATCTAAACCGTCCACAAGTGCGCGGACGCCCGAGCGCGTTTCCGGCAACGTCATTCCCAACGCGCTAAACGTAGTGGTAAGATTTTGGGTCAACTTGTCGAATTGTTCTTGTTCGGTAAAGAAATTTTCAAAGAACGAATTAATACCGGCCTGGAAAGAATCCATACCGCCCGCAAATTCAACGAGAGAATTTGCCATTACCGCACTGCTAATTCCAATTTCGTACATAGCAACATCAACGGCGTTTAATAGCGAGTTGACCATACTCAGTTGGTTGCCTAAACGGATCAACGTTTCAGACGCGGCTTCGCCTTCCGTCGCAAGGTCCAGCAACGCTTGAACACTTTCGCCACCAACAGCGTTTACAACAGCCGTATCAAGTTGCTTAAACCAGTTTTCAACTGCCTTTTGCGCGTCGGCTTCGGATAGTGCACCTTCGCCGGTTGTTTTGATATTCAGTGCAGCAATTCTCACTTGCTCCATAATGTCGCGGCTTGCTTCAATTCCAAACAAACCAAAAGCCGTGGTGGCGTTATCTAATACGGCGTTATATGCAGTATTGAATTGTGCCTGTTGTTCCGCACTAATACCCGAGAAAACCGTGCGGTCTTTAGACGAACTAAACAAACCACCCTTTTTATGTTGTGTCTCAAATGATTGACCTAGCACACCCTGCGCCCCAAGCTGCAATTGTAAACCTCCACCAGTCGTTTGCCACTTGCCACCGAATAACGCGGTTTTCAGAGATTTGACAATCCCAACAATCGCTTTACCGACACTAATTGCCGCCGATGCAGCGGCGGCATAAGGTCCAATACCCGAAACATATGCTAACGCATTTAAACCGGATTGGATTTTATCAAGTGTACTACTCTCAGATTTTGACATCCCTTTAAGTGCGTCAGACATTTTATTAACTTTATCCGCGAACTCATCGGCCATCTTCTCCGCACCAGCCTCAAACGGATCAAAGAATGTAGCTTTCAAACCGTCCCACATTTGTTGACCAATTGAACGCGTATCAATGTTCAAAGCTGATTTGGCACGGTCAACAGCTTTGATAAATTCATCCCCTGTGATTTCACCACTCTCAAGTAATTCTAAATATTCAGATACTTTCTCATTCAACAATTCTTGGTTGGTCATTAACTCGCGCTTTAGATCAATAGCCGCCTTATCAAGTTTATTGCTTTTCTCAGCCGCCTTGCTCATCGCTAAATCAAGTTTAACTTTTTCGGTAAGGACCTTTAATTCCTTAGCGTCCAACACGCCGGTAACTTTTTTCAGCGCATTGCTAACCGCAATTTCTTCATCAGTTTTTATCAACGCGTCAAGTTGCGCGCCGATTGATTCATTGATTCCGTCCAGTGTGGTTTTATAGCTATCTGTAGTAGCCTTTGTAGCCACAACCGCCGCATTTTTATCGAATAGCGCCGCCGCCAATTCCGCAACGCGTTCTTTCATCGCAGCGGTTGCGCCTTCGCCAAGCTGAATCGTCGCGTTATAGATTGCCGTCGCGCGCTCGGTCATTCCAAGCACTTCGGTTTGTTGTTGCAGCGACGTAGTTAATTCCTTGAATTTATCTAGTGTCTCTTGCGGAACGGTCGGAGTCACCGCGCCGCCTTTGCCGCTACCAGCAAGCGCGGCATTCACTTCAGCAAGGCTGAAATTTCCCACCGTGATAGGCTCGCCGGTTCCTTCCAACGCCTTCTTTAATTTAGCAACCGCGTCCGTTGCGTTGTCGGTACTGAACTTCAACTTGTCGAAATTACCGGCAAGCAAATTACCGAACCAATTACCAATGTCAGCAAACACGCCTTTAATCACACCGCCCACAAGTGCGAATGCTTGACCCCATGAACCCGTTGCGGTTTTCAAATCCATAAGCAATGCGACAAGATGACCCGCAACAATTACGAGTGTGCCGATTGCGGTTGTGAGCAACACCCGAGACAATGCTTTGAACGCAACGCTTGCAACGGTAGCGGCAAGGCTTGACGCGCTGATAGACGCAGCAAGGGCAAGCATTCGGACGGTTGGTGCAAGCGCAGCAACACCAGCGGCAGCGAGTGAGATTGCGAGTTTACCAGCCATGAGAACAGCGAGTGACGTTGCAGCAATAACAACGTGGTCAAGATTATCGGCAAGTAATGTGAACACGGGTACCAACGTATTACCGATGGGCGTTGCTAATTCAAGGAACTGGTTCCGCAAACCCACCAAGACGCGACCTAGTTGAAATTCAACCGTCTTTGACATTTTATCAAACGCCGCTTCCGTCGCGCCCGCCTTCGCGTTCATATACTCCATAATTTTAGCTAGGTCTTTTCCGGCTTGACCGGCGAAGGCTAGAACAGGGACCAACGCCTCAACACCGCCGAACAGCATGGAAATTTTATCGGTAGCGCCGCCGGTTTTTTCCGCGACGTTTGCTAGAAAGTCACCTAATCCCTGCGCTTCAAGGGCGGTTGCGTTAAATTGGATTCCGAGTTGTTTCGCCATATCCAACGCTTCTTGAGAAGGTTTAGTTACAGCGGCCAAGATCGCGCGTAATCCAGTCATAGCAACATTTGTTTGCACACCGCCCTTTGTGAGCGCGGCAACTGACGCCATTAATTCATCAAACGAAATTCCGGCTTGTGCCGCGAACGGTGCAACCTTACCCAATTCTGCCGACAATTCACCGATGGTAGTTTTACCCGCGCGCATAGCAACAAACATCGCATCCGAAATTTCCGTTGCCTTATCCGATGACAAACCATAGGCGTTAAGCGCACTCGTTAGACCATCGGCGGCTATCGCTACTTCCGTCACACCACCAACCGCGAGTTTGTTTGAAGCGGTCAAAAGGTTTGTGGCATCGGCAGCGGTTGACGCGCCCGCCGAAATAATCTGATAAGACGCCTTCGCCTGTTGCGTGGCAGCGCCGCCGAACGCGCCCGACGCGGACAACACGGCTTTTTGCATCCGACCCATATCAAAAACAGCCGTGTCAACTAGCGTTGATACTTCGGCCATCGCGGTTTGAAATTTACCCACGTCGCGCAAAAGAGCAACACCACCCAAGGCAACGGCAGCTTGAGTCGCCATCTTTTTCAACGCACCATTTAGCGCGTTGGTTTTACCTTCGGTTTTTTCGCTTTGTTTACTGAGATTCGCCAAGTCGCGCAAAGCGACTTTAAGTCCGCTTGTATCTGCACCCATTACGAGTTTTGCGAAGTCGGTCATTATTTTTTCACTCGGTCATAAGGTGCAATGCGTAGCGGCTCGTTATTATTTCTCTCAGTAGCATAAGCCGAACTCATTTCACGAACGCAACGAAATTCCCAAGGTTCACTTAGTATTTCCGTTGCGTCCGCGTATGACTTAATCTCAACCCAACTCAGCGGACAAATTCCAAAACCGTTATTCTCGGACCACCCCAACTCCACAACCGCTTGAACAAGGTGCAATCCTTCGGGTGGCTTCGGATAAGCAATCGCTAATATTTCAGCACGGGTTTCCTTATCGCCTTTCGGAACCGTAGCGAGATAACCGACCTGCGCCGCGTATCGAATCAGGTCGGTTATTTTTTTCCCAAATATGTGCCCGCGTTATTTGACGCCTTGAGAATTTGCTGCGCGAAACTGTCGCCGTTCCACACGTCCGAATCTTCATCGTCGGCAGTCGCCATGAGCGACTTGACCGAAAGAAAATTTAGATCAAGAAACCATTCAATATCTTCGGCGCTTGTGGTCAACGGGCGCTTGTCGCGCTCGATATTTTCAAAACCGCGAATGACGCGCGCCGCGCCTTCAACAAGCGTTTTTTGTACGTCAGCCAAAGCGGTTGCTTGTTCATCTTCTTTTTTCTTTTTATTGCCGCCTTTAGCTTTATCCTTGGCCGCTGTCATTTTGGTGCGGGCTTCTTCAAGGATACCAGCTTGGACCGTGCGAGCGTGCGAACCCACAACCAAAACGGCGCAAGGTAAATCGCCGTCATTGATAAAATCACCTGTAGCGGGGTCACGCAAATAAACCGGTTGCGCGGTTTCGGCAGCGGTACGGGCATCATACTTAGAAAAATCCATGGGTTATTTCCTCTGTGTGGGTTTGTGAGTGATAGATTTTAGGGCGTGGGTTTTTAGAAGTGTGGCGGTTCGCGCACCCCACAATTACGCGAACCGCCTAACCGAACGGCCTTGGGAGAATTAAGGTTTACTCGTTCGGTTAATTACGCCGGTTCCGTGGAGTCAACGGTGAAGTCATTCTGTTTGAACGTCACAGAAAAGCCTTCATGCGTTGTCGTGTCGCCCTGAATCTCAAGGAACGCGTTTAGATAACCTTGGGCGTACTGTACGGGGTCACCCGTTTCAAGAGCGCCATCAACACCCGAACCGCGCCCAATTTTGATAGAACACAAACCCTCGGCGCTATTGGCGATAGTCTCAATCAAGGTTTGTCCCGTATCGCTGTCAACTTTGCGGAATGACGCCGTGCTTTCGTTACCACTCATCGCGCCTTTAACGCCAGCGGTGAAGCCGGTTTGCAAATCAGGCACGTCGATATTGGAACCCGTCACGCCCAATTGTGGCAAAACTTGAATACCCGCAACTTGCGTGAAGGTCAAACCGCCAAAACCCGTTGTAGTACCCGCCGTATTGGTGTCGGGCAATTCGTCGCAGATATAGATGGTCTTACCGATGTTATTTTTTGTCGCCATAGTAATCGACTCCTTTTAGGTTTGAATTGCGTAGTCAATCCGAACCGGCACGCGCCAGTCAGGTCCGTCCTTATAACCCGGTAACACTTCGGGCGGTTTCACAATCAATATACCACCTTCTTCAAGAGAAATTAAGGTTGTATATTTGAAATGCTGCATGACCTTATCAGCCAGCATATTTGCGGGTTTGGTGAAGGTATTCCCTTTAATAACTACATAAATCATTAACTGACCTATGACGGTTTCACCATCGCCGTTCAACGTTGGATCGGTGCGTGGGCCGGGAACGTGATCGACCGCGAGGAAAGGTCGCGCCGGGTCCGCCGTTTTATTCTGCCATGCAATCGGCGGTACATCGTCCATTTCAACCAAATATTCACCTAAAGCGATTTCGATTTCTTCAATTGAGATTGTCATTATTTCACCGCGTATTTAGCAATATGACCGTCAACAATTCGCGGCCATTTAGCAGCGTTGTGAGATACAAAGTGCCAACCGGCTTGATTAAACGTGCGCCCGGTTTTATCCGTGCCGGTGAATCCATTTTCTACTCGCATCGCATATTCGATTGTCCAGCCGAACCGCATATAATCACCAATATTATAATTGGCGATTGCGACGCTGTAACTCAGTTTATCTTCTGGCCCAACCGAACCGTTGACCTCTACAGCAAGGCTATTGATTAGATCGCTCGACACAACTGGGATTTTACCCTCTTTAATCGTGCCGCCCGCTGTAATACCTTGCGCGCTCGTTTGTGCGCCTTCCAAAACATCATAAAGGCTATCGACCACAACGCGGCGCATTTGCCGTTGTGTCAATTCGGCAAACTTTCGCACGTCAGCACTAAATGAACGCGCCATTTAATCAACCCTTAGAATGGTGCGAAAAAATGGAGAACACCGACAATGTGCATTTTGTGCGGGTCCGCCGTTCGGGTCATGCGGATAAAGCATCGCGGTACCATCGTCCATAATCCACGGTTCGCCCAATTCGTGAATCTCACCGTTGACGCGCTGATGATCTTCGCGCGGTTCTTTTTGACTCCCGTGATTCCATTGCCATTTTACCGTCACGCGTTCAACTTCCGGGTTATCCTTCAACTGAAAATAACCCTCAGCTTGACCCGACGCCACAGCGCCGCGCGTTTCCTGTCGCGCTATATCGGTCGCCCGATATTTTTCAAATCGTTCCGCGTAACGTCCGGTGATTTTGTTTATGTCATCCTTTGACAACGGTTTGCCGCTCTTGATCGCTTCGCGCACGAGTGCGTCATAGCGTCGATCACGTTGCGCCCGCGTGAAATAATGATCGCTCAAATTGTTCAAATCGGAGCGCATATTATCGACGTACTGCGATTGTTTCACCGTCAAACCAATGCGTGAACCGGCGCGGTCCTTACCTTGTCCGATAATGTCGCGCGCCATCGCCGCCGTTGAACGCCCTTCTTCAACGCCCCGGCGCACAATATCCTGTACCATGTCGCGCGATTGATCTTGAATGCCTTGGACAAGTCGCGCCGTGCTTTGCTCTATCCAACGCGCTGCACGCGGCTGTAAGGCTGAAAAGCCGAATGAACCGCCCCGGATAACTTGACCGATACTCATACCCGAACCGACATAAGCGGAACGCACGGCTTCGGTAAGCGGGAAAATCTGCGCTTGCGTCATCCCAAGAGCATCAACCATCGCAGATATGTCGCGCGTTTCGATTGCGCCTATCAACACGGTTTCATTGATTGATTTTTTAGCGGTAGACATGACGCGCCGATACGCTTGCGCGATCAACGGACCAAATTGAAGAAGCAATTTAGCATACGTTGACGCCATTACTTGCGTGCCTGAATAATATAATACAAATCCACGCCACCAATCGCTTCCGGCATCACCGACATGATTCTATATTCTTCATCGTCCAACGTGAGGGTGTCCGCCGTGGTCGGAACCACAGCGCCCGCTTGCGCCATCAATTTCAGATCGTCCGCGCGAATCAACGTGCCGTCGATTTCACCATATCGCCACATATCGCGGATAACTGTTGTTTGAAATGTGGAAACTTGCGTTGTGCTAGGTGCATCCCACGGGTTTACCGGCGCATCAATTGGCGCGCGTGTGATGGTTGCGACAAGCGGCCCGGTGCCGGTATCCGTACCGACTTCGGCTAATGCCTCCGCAATTTCCGCCGCTATTTCCGCGCCGCTCATTTAAAAACACCCGCGCCCGACGCTCATCAAACCAAATGACGGTTTATCCCGGTCAAAAATGAACGGACGGAAAAACGCGTCTAAAAGCGTGCTGGTTGGTGAAGCCCCATAAATACCGCTCGCACCTTCTCCAACCACCGTCCACGACACGCTACCGGCTTTTGTCAAAACTTTCTGTTGAGCCGGTGTGAATGTTTTGGAAAAGAATCCGGGCGTTTCCAATTCAAAAGAGGCGGCAATATACGCGCCTTCTTCACCTAGCGGAAGCGTGTAGCCGCTCGGGGTTGTGTCGGCAGCGTTTGGCGACGCTAAATTTACAATATAACGCGACCGTACATAATCGCTGGCACGAACTAGCGCCGCCGATGCAAGCGTGTCGCTTGCATCGGTCGGGGCGCTGTCACCGCGCGCTAGAGCATATGCGCGCCATCCTACAAGTGTGCCGTACATTCCGCGACCTCATTACGTTTGTGGGAGATAGGGCCGCGCGCCGTGTTGTCTGTTCATCGGCGCGCGGCAGTGCGTCGTTTTACTTACCGGCGTTATCAATCGCCGCTTTGATTTCTTCAACGGTCATTTCGTCGGTGACCTCAACACCCAACAGCGCGGCGGATTCAACCACCGTTGCACGTTCCGCCGCGTCGGCCTTATCCTTCGCGTCCTGTTCTTTTTTCGTCAGCTTTTTCGCCGGGTTCACGATGAACGTTTCAGCCGGAACAGCTTTATTAATAAGCCAAGCGGGGACGGTATCGCCCTTTACTTCGATAACCGCACCAACGGGAACAGGTTCATTTGCTACGCTCACGCCTTTTTCAGTGATACGAACCCTCATAGTGGATATTCCTTTTTTGAGTGAGAAAGAAAAAACGGGACGGACCTAAAAAATCCGTCCCGTTCTAGTTCAACGCTAATCAGCGTTTAGTTTTTAGCTTGAGACTGCAACACCACACTGATCGGTAGCGTCGTATTTGACTTCAATCGCAGCCGCCGCCATCGTTATGAAGTTATAGTCATCTTCCGGGTTCGCGCGGAATTGTGCCCGCGTGCTCATCGGCATAGCGTTCAAGACTTGAACCACACGGCTGTTTTTCACAACCGCAATGATTTGGTTAGCGGTGACGCTAGTTGAAGGAACAACTTCGGCAACGCCTTCCAATTCTCGCACACGCTGTGCAATAGTTTTATCGCCGTAAGTCGTGGCGTAGTCCGTGTTGCCCGCATAGAACCAATCCGACCAATTTACGAAAATCGTGGCGGGAACGCGGTAGTTGTTATTATGAAGCAATTTGAGAGTTGCGTTAACTTCCGTAGTCCACTGCAAACCCGTCGCAGCATTCAACGTTACGCCCGTGGAACGCGTTTCGCGCTTCGGGTGCGTACGCAACCCGTAGAGCGTAGCGCCGCCGACAACGATAGTTGAATCCCCGTCAAGTGCAAGGCTTTCAAGTTTCGTTGCGACCTTATCAAACGAATTATCACGGCCCGCCGAATCAAGCTGCATCCCTTCGGAACGAGCCGATTCAACTTGCCGCCAACCATAACTAAACGTGCTGTCAACGATAGGCAGCGGCGTTCCAACGTAGCTGATAACCTGTTGGTCCGTTTTTGCCTTGGAGCGACCGTCCATAGAAATATTGACGGTACCGCTATCGCTGATTTGCTGGAAGTAGTGCAGCAATTTACCAATAGGCATCGGCTTGGATACCGCCGCCGCCAGCGTATTGAACACAGTCATGTTCGTGCGCTGAACGGTGATACCTTCGCGGTCCCATTCGCCCCACACGTCTTTTGGAAGCGTGTAAGCGTTACCGATAAGTGAACCGCTACAAGCGCGGTTATTAGTCAGCGGACCTGTGGCAACGCCGCCGAGCGTCGTTGTACCCATCATGCTTTGACGGCGATTAAACTCGCGGCGATTAGCGAGAATATGCGCCTGTTGCTCGGGAGTGAATTTAAGCATTGTATTTAATCCTCTGTTAAACCGTTACGCCGGAACCGTGCGACCGGCGACAATCTGCACATCGGCAAGATCACCCGCCGATTTTGCGCCCGGTGTATCGACGTAAATGGCAATGACCTTATCACCAGCCGCCAACGTGTTTGTCAAACGGCCCGAAACGCCGAGCGTCAGGGGCGCATTAGCCGCATACGTCGCACCAGCCATGCGTGCCTGATAGACTTCACCCGGTCGCGGGATACATCCGATACCAAGCGCACCAGCCTCATAAGCGGTCAAAATGTCCTGACCGATTTCACGCCGGTTGCTCAACACGTAAAGCATCGAACCCATCTGAGTTGTGGTCGCCGTGGTGAAGTGTACGGTTGTGCTGGCCGAGTCAGAATGAACAATCGTACCGGGAAGCGGCGTACCGACGATGGTACGTTCAACGGTCAACGGCTCAACCGTGACGGGACCGCGAAAAATTACATTTCCAGACATGATTATTTGTCCCCCTTGATTGCAGCGTTAAGGTCAACGTCCGCAAATTCGTCTTTATCACAGGACAAACCACCGAACGCGTTGAAAATTGGCGCGGCATGACCGGGCGTGGCCTTTTTCGCAAGCGCGCGAGCCGCGTTCAACGTCAATTCCTTAGCGGAATTTTCGTCCAGCAAATTCGCTTTCACGATTTGCGATTGAAGATCAGCCAATTCCGCCTTGTCTTTGGCTTCGGCATTGGCCTTCAATTCGGTTTGTGCATCGGTCAACGGCTTCACCGCCGCCGCAATTGCATTGGTGATCTGGCCCGGGATACTATCCGCCAGGGCCTTCACGGAATCAGCGACGGTTTTGACCGACGCTGAAAGGGCTTCAAGCTGTTTTTCGTCAGCCATATCGCTTTCCTCACTATTGTTGAGTTTTAAAGATTCCGCACCGCCCGCCTTGAACATTTCAAGTAGAACGGTTTTCATACGCTCGACAAGTGAGACACGCCCCAACTTTTCGACCGCCCGTACGGCCATATCCGCCGCCCAATCAAGATCGCACATAGCACTATCCTCAAGCGTGCTATTCACAACCTCAACTTTTTCGCCCGTCGAATTGACGAACATTCCGACACCTTGTTCCGGTGTCGCCGCGCCTTTTTCGTTTAGCAAAATTGCATCGTGGTCAAACACAATATCTTTCGCCATGAATTTCGCGCCGCTGTTTTCCGTCGCGGGTTCAAGGTTGGCAATCAAGCCCGTGCTGGTGTGGATCGGTTTGCCTTCATTAATTACGGCCATTAAACCGCGTCCCGCTTCGGTGCGGTTGGCAACTTCGACATCAATCACCTTATCGAGAAAAACCCGACCGTTTTCTCGGCGTACATTTTCATTCCACGCGCCAACATGGTTCATGTTGATTGCTTCAGGATCACGCGCCGAAACGAACATGCCGCTAATCATCGGATGACCTAGCGGTGCGGGTGCGCGGTTCAACGTTGCATAAGATTTTGCAATTTCGTCCGCCGAATACCGAATATCGTTCATCACAACGTTATCGGGCATCGTCGCACTAGACACCACAACAACCTTGCGACCGTTGCGCGTTTCTTCACGCGGCTTGCTAACCGCATTGGTGCGGATATTTACGCGGACTTGCTTACTCATCTGATTCCCCAATTTCTTCGCGCGGTTTCATACCGATTTCCGCGCGGATTTCATCAATTGTAAAGGCCGCTTCTCCGTCACCCATCACACCCGCCGATTTGGCATTAATTTCAGCCATGCCAGAAGCGCGAGTCATCTTTTCCGATGGGGAGGAATCTAACAGGCTTTCCCAATGAATAGTCCAATTCGCTTTTTTAATAATACCCCATTTTTGCAAACGGTTCAATAATTCGCGCAACATGGGGCAAACCACGCGCTCACGTCGCGCCATGCACGTCCAGTTGAAGTCTATTTGATCTTCCGTGCTGGCGCGCTCGCCGGTTTGATTACCAATGAGAACGCGCACAGGCATTGAAACCGACGCTGCGAACATATTCGCCGCCATCATAAAAAATTCGCTCGGTTGCGGTAGAGTGATACCAAGCGTTTCGGCTTTGATACCTTGAAGCATTAGCAGTTTATCAAAACCTTTTTGCCAATCTTCCACGCGCTCAGACATAGCATCTTTAATCATATCAGGCGCGACACCAAGAGATTGAGCCATGGCAATCGGGTCAAACTTCTCATCGGCTGTGAGTACCGGCGCGGATTTTGCGTTTTTCCAAAACCCTTCACCGCCCGCGCCAACGATTTTTTCAACGTCAATAAGACTGTTGAATCCCGCTTGAAGATTCGAGCGCATAAAAATCGTTCCATCGGCGGACCACAATAACAGCCGGTCGGGATGGATTTTGAATTGACGCACTTGTTGAGTGTCGCTCGCCGTGTTCTCACTTTGCACGGCACTCTCTTTAAATTCATACATCAACGGACGCCCGTAAGTTTCGGACGCTGTGTTGTCATCCCATTGCGCTACAGAAAGTTGACCGGCCCAAGCGGGCACAATTTCAACAAGTCCGTCAACGCCACCCGGCACAATCGTTACAGGTTCGTGAAATGCTAGACCATCGGCCAAGCGCAAAATTGCACCAGCGAACCCACCAACGAACGCGCGCAAATCCGTTTCAATGAGTGCTTGGTTACCGCGAATATCTTCTAAGCGTTGGCGCAACGCCGCTTCATCTTTGCTTTCTTCCGGGTTGTCATTTTCCCAAAATTCCGGCGGTGTTTTCCAAGTGCGAAGGCTCAAACGGTCGGCAGCGGCGGCGGCCAAACCATTACGCGTGTAAGCGCGATAAAGAATTTCAAAAGTAATTTCACGCGGCCAACCGTAGTCCGCAGCGTGATCGTGCTTTGTGGTGCCGCCAAAATAACCGGGAAATATGGTGGCAAGGCGACGGGTTGCCGCGTTCAAAATTGCGTTCAAGATTTCACCACATACGAACTGTCGATAATTTAGTAGTCAATGGATAGTAGGCCATAACTACCGAATCCGCAAGATTTGGTGAACGGGTGCCGGGAGGGGCTTTGTTTACTACTAATTTCATCGCCCCGGATGACCGACTCGCCGTCGCTTGACTCAATTCTTTTTGCAATTGTAGCAATTTTGGAAGGTGTGACGGGAGGCTAATTAATTCATCTGGTGAATACTGAATCCCTTCCGTCACAGCGCGGTACGTCCGTTCAAATCTGCGCCGCAATTCCCACCATGCTTGAGCCTTCAAATTAGAGTAATAATCTTTGTTGATCGGAGATTGTTTATCACCCGACACAATGTTGTCATCGGGATTTTGAACACCAGCACCAGCGGACCACGGAACAAAAGTAATTCCCGGCTTCAATAATTCCGCTTCTTTTAGCCGGTTCGCTTCGGACTTCACACCCGCACCGACGCCAACGCTATCATATTGTATCGCTACCGGCCCAACACCCTCGCACATGACCACAGCGCGGCGCGTAGTGTGTCCCGTGTCGCCTTCGCCCCAATCGTCCATATTTAAAAGCACCGCGCCCTTGCGTAGCGTGAGCGCGTTACGGTCGCCGCCTTCATCGGCAACGTCCAACCCGGCAACGCATTGGCCGGTTGCTTCAAAATTCAATTTAACATGCGCGTCAATCGCAGCGGTGACCCACTCCGCTTTAATTATGACGCCATCGACCGCCGCCGCATAATTTCGGTCAACCTCTTGCGCGAAAATATGTGTGAGTCCGTCCGCTTCGGCTTTCTTCTTTCGCACGTCATACCATGCCTGATTCTTTTCGGGATGGTGCCGCCAATCCATAATGAAAATATTTGTTTTAGCTTTTATGGCGGGTCCGCTTATCCATTCTTCGCCCGCTTCGCGCTTCCGGTGAAACACATTACCCAAACCGTTCACGCTGGAAATATCAATTTGAACGCGCGTATTATCGGACAATGACGCTTCGATTTTTTCCGGTCGCTCATAGTGCGCGGACTCATCTTTGAAATAAATCAGCTTACGTCCGCCGCGCCCGATGTTATCGCCAGCCTCCCCCGTAATAGTCGCACCCGTTTCAGGGTTTACGATACGCATATAAGCCATGTGATCGCTTTTGATAAAACCACGCGGCCAAAATTCGTGCGGTAATCGACGGATCAAAATTCTAATTTTTTCAAATATAGAATCCGGGTCACCTAATTTGTCTACTAGCTGTTCTTTACGTGATCCCCAACCGACCGCCGCGCCGGGATAGAAGCGCCATAGCCAAACGCTAAACGCGGCGCATACCCAAGTCGCGCCCATGTCGCGCGCTTTCTCTACTAGGCCGCTTTCCTCGCCGCTCAGACAGGCTTTTAGAAACTCGACAAGCTGCACCTGTCGCGGAAAAAGAACAAAGGGCATGTATGATGGTTTATCGCGCCCGGCGTTGCGCGGATCATAGGTGTCGCAAAAATCATTGATAAAATCGACAGGGTGAGTCCGATAATGTTCAAACGCACCAATCCATAAATCCGGCATCGCCCGCAACGTCATCAACCGAGTTTGACGTGTTTGCCATACCTTCAAGTAATTAGGAGGCCAAATCATTTGCCGGGATCGAGCATCGCCGCGTATGCTTCCGCAGCCTCTTGTGGTGTCATTTCCGTGGTAATCGCGCGCACGGGTCCGCCGCCGGGTCCGCTCAATTCAACCTTGTCCGTTAGCAGCTTGTGCATTTTTCCAAGGTTGTTCATTGCGCCGGTTTTCGCTAGCTTAAATTTAAAGCCGCCGCAACCGTCAAACTCGAATGTTTCAATAGCTTCGGCGGCTTCATCGCTCCATTGTGTCATGGGTAGCGGTGCGCCGGTGCCAAGATCAAAAAATTCTCGAATATCGACGCGCGCCCGGCGGGTTTCGCGCTCTTGCCATTCGCGGGCTTCCATCACCGCGACGGTTGCAGCTTCTTCTAGGATTTCAGCCACACGGGCCTTAATGACCGGATGACGCGCCAACACATAAGCGGGCTGCATATAACCAGCCAAGCGTGATGCAAGGTGCAGCGACTTACCGGAGGCAATCGCTTGGGCCAATCGTTCGTGTTTCGGTTCTGTTAAACATGACATGCAGCCCATTATATATTAACGGGCTGCATGTCGCAAGATGCGGGGTTTAGTCTAGAAACTCAATCCAACGCACCGAAAAGCACGACCATAAATTGCCCACATGCGTTCGTGCCAATGGCGATAATCTTTCGTATCATAAAAACGACGCGTGAAGGTATTGCCGTTCACACTGTATGTTATGTCGGCGGGAATCACGGTTATTCCGCCGCCGCTAGAACATCATCAACTGAATCACAGCGCGCGGTGATGATGGGTCCATTGATCGCACCATTGATCGCACCGACCGCGCCCATGAATCCGAACGCCTGTTTTGGCGGCTTCTCTAGTTTCACTTTCATCGGTTAGGTTTCCTTTTGGGGTTGAGATTTTTTAAGCACTTTATCTAGTTTAACAACTAATGACGCTAAACCGTCACGGATAGCTGTAGCGTTAGCAATATCTTCCGCTTCGGGAAAAATTTTATCAATAGTGTTTTCCTCAATAAAACGCTTCACGATTTTGGAAAGCGTTATTTTCCATACCGGGTCCTCAAATTCAGTTGCACCCAATCCGACAGATAAATAAAGCGTGGTCGGGTCGGCTGGGATTTTACGGCTGTAATCCACATCCCTTGCAAAATGAAGATATGTTGATTCTTCAAACGCGTGTTTGAGTGCTTCCGCAGCGGCACACTTAACAGCCTCACCTAGCACCTGACCTACGTTATCAGCCGTGCTAAGTCTCCATTCACGCAAGTCAATTTTCGGTTGGGCTTTTACACGTTTCATCTTATTCCCCTTTCGCCTTCTCAATTTTATCAATTAACTTTCGTGCGTTTTATAAGTTGCACCATACAAACCTGATACGCCATTTTCACGCGCTTCAACAATCCTCTTTAGCAAATCAAACAATTGTGAAGTATGTTGTTTAGTGTCTAAAATCCGATTTCACGCATCGCTGCACGATCTAACCGAAACAATTCACTCATATATTTTGTGACTTTTTCGCCGGGCTTAAAGCATTCACCACTTTGACGACGCCGGTTATATTCCGCGTGCAATTCCGACTTGTTCAGGATTATCGAACCCGTAATGAGCGAGCAACGCCAATCGCGCATGTTTTAATTCAGCTTGACGCGGTGACGATGGAAACGCCCGTAAGATTTTAATTTCCAGCTTTCCAAGCACGCGCCGTTGCGCTTCGGTTAACTCAATGATTTTCATTTTACGCTAAGCCGTGGCGCTTCATAATTACGTGAGCCGCAGCGCGTTCCGGTCCCGTCACATAATCAAGTAAACTTTCCGCATCAACATGAAAAATAACCGCGCGTGCATCGTCGCGGCTGATTTGATAATTCTTAGCGATGTTATCTAAAACCGCGTTGACGGTTTTAGCGTCGGTCACTTCAAAAAACTTAGCGGTCTTTTCTGCGTTGGTCATTTATGCGTTTCCTTTCGTTGTGGTGTGTCGCCATTCTAGCGCCATTATCAGCCCTGTCAATAAGAAAAGTTGTTTAATTTATAACAACTTTAATTGCGCCCGCCGGGTCATTTTCATAATTCCGCAAATCAACGTCGCGCTCCACCTTTCCCCAACCGTCAACGCGTTCAAACCAACGGCCCGTTTCATCAATCCGCAGCGTCATAATCTGAAACCCAAATTGTCCGCCGGTCGGGGCGCGCTTTTTAAACGTCCAGCCGGTTACAGCCCAACCGTCCGCCCTAAGTAGCGCCGACACACGCGCGGAAATATGCAAAGGATGATCGCTCATAATATTTATTCCTTGAGTGCTGCTAATAATTCGTCATCTGTCAAATTACATTCAACCGGCGTTCCGCATCTTCACCCGCTATCTGATATGACGCGTGAAACGCTTCCACGCCCGCGCGAACTAACCGACGCACAATCTTACGGGCGGTTTTATAATCAACTAAGCGACCTTTAAAACCAACCGTATCGCTATAAGTAATAGAGTTACGATAATAACGGACCTGATACATTTTGCGGGTTTTCACGGTGCGGGTTCCTTTGCTTGGTTGGTGTGTTCATCTTAGCGGGGTTGTCAGCCCTGTCAATAAGAAAAGTTGTTTTAATTGTAACAGGGTGTATCCAAATTTCAGGCATTAGCCCATTATCCCAAAATTTAGCAACCCTGTCAATTAAGAAAAGTTGTATTTGATCCAAAGCGATTCGAGGCTGTCCAGCGTTGAATCGTCCGCGCCGATACGCAACAGATATTCGGTCATGCAATCAAGGGAACCGATTGGAAAATCTCGATCATGTACAACGTCCGCGACAAAGCACCATTCGGAATAACTGCAATCGGTGCGCTTCACGTCATGGCGTAGCCAATAGCGAAACGTCACCGACCGTTGCACCGATTTTAAATCACAGTGCCAAATCAGATAATTTGTCCAAAGCAAATTAGCCTCAGAATTGCCGCCCATAAAATTGAGCAATTCACGACGGTTCGCAATCGGCGGAAAAATCCGCTTAAGGATGACCGCGCTATAATCGTGAAATGGAATCAGCTTCACCGTGCCGCTCTTACATCATTCATCACATCTTCAAATTCTTGCGGGATAGACGCACCAAATAAGCTGCGTGGCTCAATCCAAATGCCTTGTTTCACCGCCGCGCGTATGCCGTACACCATACCCGATGAAATACCCCGATCATAATAAACAACTGACGCCCATGCGTGCACGCGCCACGCTAGACCGGCATCAATGCCGCGCTGTCGCTCACTCGGGTCATCATCGTTTAGGACGCCCGATTGCGTATAGAGTAGGTGACTGGCGATTGGTGCCTCGCCGCGCATCAATGAATCACGCAAACATAAACGCGTATAATTTATATTTTCCGGCACGTCGCCCGCATAAGGACTTTCCAAAATTACCAATTTCATAATTTATAATTCCATATTTTTATAATTGTAACCACAATCCTAAATTTAACGCCGTCGCCCATTACGCCCATTACGCCCAATTTTCATACTTTTGGGAAACGCCTAGTTTATAGATTTTCGATTTTCAAAAAGTCTAGAATATGGGCGTAATGGGCGTAATGGGCGTAGAAAATTTTATAAACCGATAATTATAATTATAAATCGTTTATTCCAATCTCAACCACGTATCATTCCGCCCAACAATATTTGCAATATCCACAGCGGTCATTGTCGCCACCATTTCAGGCGCGTAATTACGAACCACAATGATTTTTTGGGTCATGTTATTAATTTTGGCATCCTTGGTGGTATTAATCATGCCCGCTTTCTCAATCCATATTTTCAAGATGCGAGAATGGGCCTTGGTTCCGCTTTGATCGCTATTGCAGCGGTCTACCCATTCACGGACTTGCCGGGCCGTCGCTAGATCGCCGGGACACTTTGCCGCGAACTCCCGCACGGCGCGTTCGCCTTCACTCTGCATTTCACTTAACGCAATGCGCTTCGCTTCATTCAACGGTGCATGTTCGCCGGGGTTGAAGTCCGACACGTCAACCCCATACATCAAATGCGCCCACACCGCCGATATAAACGCGTCATCGTCTAGCAAGCCATACAAGCCGCTGTAATACGCATCGCCCCCAACATGCCGCGCCGTGGGATTAGCAATTACGGCAATGCGTCGGTCATTATTATCAAACGGCAATGCGTCGGCATGGTTGGAGAAGAACAGCCAGCGCATACAATTATGCTCGACCGATTGCAGCCCGTGCTTGACGTTGATTTCGCGTGCAGCTTGGTTGACCAATGTTTTAAGTCGCTCACTTCGTGCATATCGTTTGCTATCTTGCATTCCAGCTTTTGCTTCATCCACGATTGCGAGAAGTTTTTGCGACAGACGCCCGTTGAAAGAACCATCTAAAACCTCTTGAATGTCTACACCCGCCGCGACATAGCCGCGCAACACCCGTACCAGCACGCTAGAAAGCCAATTGCGCCCTGTGCCTACTTCCGGCGTATACATCAAATAGGCTGTGTGCGGTAAAATCTGCGGACATTGGAGTATATGCGCCAACCATTTTTCAAAGCGGACGCGCTCAATTTCATAAGGCACCAAATAAGCAAGATGCACCCGCCACGCTGTAATAGCGGCTTCACGTTCGGGTAAATTGTCGCGGTAGTAATCAGCCCAACGCGGTTTTACCAGTCCGCGCCACATATTCACGCCGCTGTCAAAACTTTCCGGCACGTCGCATATGACGCCGCCGTTTGGCTTCCATGAAATTTTATCAACGGTTAGTTTTTGCCCTTGATATTCTTCGCGCCACAACCGCACCGACTTAATCGCTTTCATAATCGGTTGTCCGGTGTCTTTGTCGCGTTGTCCGGTGTCAACCATCGTCACCGATGACGCGAAAGTTGTTTCGCTATTCTCAATTTTATAAACCTTGAACGCTTGTCGATCCACAACACCGTTGACGGTGTGGATATAAACAAATCGCGCGTGCATTTCTTCAAGCGTCAAAATCGGCTGAAAATAATCCTCATCACGGAACGCATCGCCAATTTGTTCATTGGCGCGCATTTGTTGAGCGCGGCGCATTTCATCGCGCTTGTCCGCCTTCGTTCCTTTATAGACATCGCGGCACCAGCGCGCCGCGCCGCTCGTGGTGACGTTGCGATAATACGGACGTAAGCGCCATTTATCGCGTGCAGCGAGCACGCTTTGACCGAATAGCCGTTGCATTCGCGGCCAATCTTTTCCGGTCCAAAACGCAAGGCGGTTCATCAACGCTTGATCGGCTGCGCTCCAATCGAATGACCGGCCTTGCGCGCCCGCTGTGTCGGGAAAAAATTGACCAAGGCGCAAATCAGCGTTCCATAACCATTCAAACGGAACGCGCTCGCGGGTTGCTTGGTCATAGCGCCATTTTAAAAATGGATCGCCGGGTGTTGCTTGTAATTGTTCGGCAAGGTTCGCAATTAGCGCCGCGTCCGGTTCCTTATAAACCATCATCCGGCGCAACAATTCCGCGTCATCTTCCGGGCCGCACCAGCGCGGGTCACGTCCTACGCTCGCAACGTCCGTCCCATCATCGGCAACCGCCCCATTCGGGCGCAGCGGCACCCAATCAAGCAACGCTGCGGTGTGGTCTATGGTTGGATCACCCTGCCACGCACCACCACCAAAAGCGATGAAACGCCCGCTGGTGTAAAATTCCAACCAGCCGTTCCATTTATTATAATGAGCGCCAAATAGTGACTTATTCATAACGCTGCAAATTATATGCGCGCCGGTTCCGCTTTGAGATATTTCCATTGCCGCGCCGGGAAACCGCGCGCAAATTTCGACGGCTTCGGGTAACCATTCGCCCGTGGTTGCATCACGACAGGAATCAAGGTCTATAAAAACAAATGGGTCATTATCGGTAAATATAAAACCGATACCGCTATAATTTCCCGGCACCACAGCCGCGCACGCTTCCGCATAGCTGCACCATGTAGCCGCGTCGGTGCTGGACGCATAGCCGCCGGTCAACGCGTTAAACGGTATCTTGTCCGCTTTCACCTTGCTGGGGCGGTGAATCAGCTTCCACACAACCCATTGACGGTAAGCTATCAACGCTTCAAGCATCGTTCATCCCCAAGTAATCCCGCAACTCGCGCAACACGCCGTCCGGTGCTGTGCGCCGCCCCTTAAGCCATGCTATGACCGAATCGACGCGCACGCCCAACACGCGCGCAAGTCCGCGCACGCTCAACTGTGTTAGATCGGCCAATGTTTTGAATTGATTGTTGGTCAAGTGGTGCCCCCAAGCACGCGCATTGCGTTCATACTAAAGGCGGGTTACCATCAATGTCAAGCATATGGTCACAACATCTAGGAAACCCAGGACCACACCCGGATACAAACCGCATCGCGCGCAAGAGATAGCCGATGACTTAATTGGAACGGCGCGCGACTTGGACGAATTTGCGACCGATGAAGAAATAAATAATTATAAATTTTGCTGCGAGTTGGACGCAATAATTTTTCAATGCGAGTCATGCGGGTGGTGGTGCGGTGTTGAAGAAATGACAGACGATAATATTTGTGATGATTGCTATGAAGGTGATGAATGACCATTATAGCGTCGGGATACGCACCACAACGAAACGAACTGTACGAAACGCCATATTGGGCAGTTGAATCATTGTTGCGCCATCTCCCATCCGTCGCGGGCTTGAAGATATGGGAACCAGCGGCGGGAAACCATCGCATCGCGGACATGCTTCTAATCCACGGTGCGGAAGTCACAACGTCCGATATTGAAACGTATCAGCGCACGCACGACAGAATTTTAGATTTTATAAACACACTACAATTTATAACGCCCGTTCCATTCGACGCCATCATAACCAATCCGCCCTATGGTAAAGGCAACAAGCAAGCCGTCACGTTCACGCGCAACGCACTCGCTTGTTGCAACGGTTGGGTTGCGATGCTCTTAACCGCCAAATTCGATTGGGGTTCAACGCGCGTTGATATGTTCCGCGATTGCCCGCGCTGGTGTAAAAAAATTGTTCTGTTAGATCGCTTGCGCTGGTTCGACGGACCCGACGCCACTACAGGCACGGAAGATCATGCTTGGTTTATTTGGTGTCCGGTGGATCACCCCTGCACGCTCGCGCATGTGCCGCCAGCCATCGTCTATGAGGGGAACCCGTACAAGTGAGTGTCTACGTTGATGATGTAAGACACCCGTTCGGACGCATGATTATGTGTCATCTTTGGGCGGACTCGCTGGACGAACTTCTAACGATGGTCGATAAAATCGGCGTTCAACGAAAATGGATTCAGGGTCACCCGGAATTATCGCACGGCAAACACCGCAACGCGTCGTGGGTTCACTTCGATATTTCAATGACGATGAAAGCCCGCGCCATATCTCACGGCGCAATCCTAACCGATAAGTTTGGACCTGTTGAACACATTGCGCGCTTGTGCGGTGATGTTGATAAATTGAATATGGTTGCATGGAACCGCCTAAGATGGGCCAACCTAGACAACGTGAGTGAAGCGGACAAAACCGCTTATGAAGAAATGATGAACGTAGCAGCGGAACAATGAACGAAAAATCTAAAAGCCAAGAAATTAGAAAATGTATCGCGTGCGTCTATGCGGTATGGCCACAAACCGCGTCCGGCTTTTGCATGGTGTATAATATCGGAACAATGGAAGCGCGCGAACCATCCGGCCCATGTGGTCCCGATGGTCATAATTTTCTAGCTAAAAATAGCGATTGACAGGTTTGCTAACCGCGCTAAAATGGTGGCGTTGTATTATATGTAGTCGGGCCTATGGTGCCCTGTCAACACGAACCCCGGAGGCAACCATGTATCCGGCCTAAAAAGCCAAAATATAGAAAGCCCCGCCCCATGCAACTAGCAAGGCGGGGCTTTTTGTTACAATTTAAACAACTTTTCTTATTGACAGCCTTGTTAATGCCGCTAAGATGGGCGGACCAACACAGAGCAACCCACAATCCGGAGGCTTCCGCCATGAACGACTTTTCTAAAAAGACCATCATCGCGCTCGCTAAAAAAGGAATCACAATTGTCGGGCTTTGCGTCATTCCAGATATGTCTAGCGCAATGCCGTTCGCCAACGGTGAACGCGGCTATAAAATCAACGATAACGGAACGGGCCGCGTGTGGTCATTCGCTCAAGTTATGAAGGCGGTGTAAGATGAAAACTTTTCGGTTTCAGGTCTTGGATAAAGAAACGTCACGCGTGACGTGGTATCACGCGGAAGCAAAAACCCTCGCGGTTGCCATGCGCTCGAATCCTGGTCATAAAAAATCGGATTGGCAGGTTTTGGAAAATGGTGTTTGGGTTTGGTGCGGTAACGCGGCTTGCATTACATTTCTAACCGACGCAATAAACAATATTGGAAAGGAACCGCACCGATGACCTCGCAAGCATCAGCCCGCAAATCACTCGGAAAATATAAAGCAATCGTGATTCACGCGAATGGGCGCACGGAAATTTTAGGTAAGAATGAACGCCCGTTGATATGGCGCGAACTACCGCGAAGAAGGTGCAAAGGTTATCGTAATCTATCCCGCTGGCGACTTCGCAACAGGTGGTGTAAGGGTTGACCGTACCGCGCACGGTCTAACTCAGGCACTTGAGCGCATGGAAAAAGATTGGTTAAATTCGTATCCCTCAAAACAGGAACCCACACCATGAAAGTCCATATAATCCTGTCGCAAACGTCGAACCCGAACAAATCCGCGTCACCTATTACGATGATGATGGAACTATAAAGGAAGTTCATGAGGGTCACGTTTTGTACGTGATGAACGAATTGATTCGTTCCGTGCTACCTAAAACAAAATACAGCGTGCGGAAGTTGACCGGCTGCAAAATGACCAAACCCAATTGGATAACGAATGACCCTGACGCGGCGCGCGAGTTGCGGGTGATTGATAGAAAATATAACAGAGCGATAAAGGCATTGCGCCGTTTACCGCTCGCTGAAAAAATTGAAGCCGTGCGGCGCTTGAAGATATCCCGCGCCGCTGCATATAAGCGGGTTTTAAAAGAGGGTTAGGACGCCGGGGGAATGACAGCCGGGCATATTTGGCAAGTCGGCGCGTGGTGCGCCTTGCACGCGGGACAATACCAGCCTTGCGCCGGTAATTCGATTTTTCCTAATTCGCTATCGCTTGGAATCTGTATACCAGTCTCGCAAGTGCAATTTGGGAACAGACAAGGTGCACGCCCGCAAACGTGCATCACTTCTTCTCCCTCTGGTTCTGATGCAGCCACTCGACTTCGACCTCAGCCGTCCTTTTGAGTATTCTAGTAACTTTATTTTCTAATTCTTCGTTTTCGATTTTGAGTGCCTCCAGCCTCTTGAGCAGCGCGGCACTGGCAGAGATGAGGTTGTCCCCGCAGAAAGGAGCAAGAGCCTGAGAAGCTAAAAGCAACGGATCATCTTCATCGTCTGGGTCCGTGTCTCCCATAACTTCATCAATGTGATTGAAAGCTGTTTCTACCGCCTCCACCAGCGCCGCGTTCTCGGCCTGTAGGGAGGTGATGTAGTCAGACACTTCATGGATTGCCTGACGGGACGCAAGCACCATGACGCCATCCTCGTCGGCTTGCTGATATTGAAGCAGCGCAGTTAGCGCACTCAGCGGCAGCGGCTTCGCTTCGGTCATGGTTTCTTAACTCCACCAATAGCCAACTTATAATCAATGTGGAGTGCTAGCTCAGATTGCAGCATTTCAATAAGCTGAGCCAGCCTACGCTCCAAAGATTCCACACGTTTGCGTAAGTCTCGGAGTTCAATGTCTCTGGTCGCGTCGCTCATGGTGTGGTGTCCTCTTCCAATTCATTTTCTCGAAAGTGCATGACCCACCCATCATCATGCTGAACATTCACCATTGGAGGCGTGTCCTCGGGTTTGTCGAAGTACTTGAATGTTCCGTTGACACGACCCGCAAACTTATAGCCTTTGATCTTTCTGACGCGTGTTCCAATTGGGAATTGAAGCGTGGTCTGCTCCCGCTCAATCCTCTGCCGCAGTTCGGCGCAGAGGGTTTTGATGGTGGTGGGGATTGCGGTAATCAATTCGGCATTAGCTTCTTCATGCTCAGGCGCGCTGAAAGCGGGCTGCACAGCAATACCCACGTCGTTCTCGGCTTTGACGTACCAAACCGGAACCAGTCTATCGTGTCCTTGGCGGTGGTGCGTTACGAGGTTCCAAGGCCCCGGCGTAGCTTTCTCTGCCAGCCCTTCCAGCCAGGAGATGAGTGCGAGTAGGTCGGTGGGGGTCATTGGCTGTTCGTACTCAGTGAAAGCCGCGATCACTTCGGGATCGTCGGCGTAATATGATGTAAGGTTGCGGTCGTCTGGCTTGTCGTACGGAACATTCTCCCGGTCAACGTCAATAGAGAGAGGTTTACCACGCGCGACATTACACTTTCTCCCCAGCGGCACGCAACCACGGTAGCACGCGCTTATCTTTGCGCTTGATCGCTTCCGCCTTCACCGCGCGTTGCAAGCCGGTAACGCTTTTCATATGAAACGTTACGGTGCCGTGAGTCATCTTGATAACGCGTGCAACACCTTTCAGCGTGACCGCCGCCATGCCGCCCTTAGCGGCCAATTTCAAACCGGCTTCAATAATCTGTTCCCGACGCGTCATAGTTTTACCCTCTTGTTAAAGCGATTAGATCACGAACGTTTTTAGCAGACGTGGCAAAAGTAAACAAGCCCCCTGATTTGTTCACAAGGTCGCCAAATTTTGCTTGTGCAAATTCGCGTTCATCGCCCGGCGCTTTCCAGCCTTCCGCCTTGACCTCAACAGCCGTGAAAACCGCGACAACGCGCCCAACCATGGCAGGAGTGATAACAATGGGCGTCCAGCCTATCAGGTCGCTAGAACGCAACTCTTGACCCTCTTTGACGTGTCCTAGACCATAACGAATCAATCGCCCCGTTTGGTCAAAACACGCGCCGTTATTATTTCTTAGGAGCGTCGCACCTTGCGCGCCCGCTTCAAGTTGAATGCGTTGGGATATGGAAGTTTCACGCATCGTCGCCGTTCCTACACGGAAAACACCACCAAGATAATTTACTAGCATAACAACCGCGCTCGCACCGACCCAACCACAATCCCGTCCGCCAAAAAAATAAAATTTGTTTCCAAAGTGGTTCGGAGCGCCAGTGTGGACATTCGCAACATTTTATTTCACGCATCGTTCATTATCCTCGCTGTTAATTTATCCATTTCGACGCGTGGTAAAGTTAGCGCCGTCAAAACATCAACGCCGGTCCAATACCAAAAACGCCGATAGCTTTCATCGTCGGGACGATTCATTGCGCGTTGCTTTCCGGCCCACATAGCGATTGCGTCATATAGCACGCGCTGTGACGCAATCCTTTCCATTTGACGATTCGCTGCACCCTTCCCAGCAAATTCACCTGCCGCCATTCCTACGCGCTCGGCAATCGCCCCAGGTGTTTCTAGTTCGACAGCGGCGCGCATTTCTGCGAGCGTGGCCGCGTCCAATAACATCAACTCGCCTTCCACTTGTTCAATGGTGCGCCGCCCTTCATACACAACGGACACGCGCTTCGTTCCGCAGTAGGGACAAATTTTATAAATGCGCTCATAGGCGCGCATACAATTGTCGCATTGAGTTATGGGTATTTCGTCCGGGTCTTTGTCGCGCTTTCTTATGGTTGCATCTAATGACCATCGGCGCGGTTTATCGGGCAATCCATGCTCACGGACGTTGCTAACGTGGTCTATAATAAGTGCGCGGCTTTTGCCCAGTGCTGGACGCAATGCGCGCCCGATTTGCTGTAAGAACACGGCAAGGGATTGTGTAGCACGCGCCATAATGACGGTTTCAATTGCTGGAACGTCAACACCTTCACCAAGTAAATCACAATTACAAATCACCTGAATTTGCCGCGCTGTGAACCGGCGCATAATTCCAAATCGTTCGTAATCATCATTTTTTGCGCTAATAGATGCCGCCGGAATACCACACGCATTGAACTGCGCCGCAATTTTTTCAGCGGCTTCAACCGACGCCGCGAACACAACGCACAATGAACCAGCGGCCCACATGATATAATTGTTCACCACGTCACCGACGATTTGCGCGCGTTCGGATTCATCACATAAACTTTTCGCGGTAAAGTCGCCAGTCGCGCCGATGGTTAAATGCTCACGGTCAAAACTTGTCGCGGGCATTACAATTTCATATTCGGACAAGTGACCTTGATTTATCAGGTCACGCATACTCGGACCAATAACCAATGAATCATAAATGCCGTCCGCGTGCGTACCTAGTCCGCGCCCATCGGCGCGTTGTGGTGTCGCGGTCAATCCAAGGCTTCGCGCGTTAGGGAACATCGTTGCGGCTTTTCCAAATGTGCCGTCACGTAAATAGTGGTGCGCTTCATCCTGTATTACTAGACTGATTTGTTTTTGCCATTCGTCCGCGCCGCGCGCTGCGAGCGTTTGCACCGACGCCACGACATTTTGCGCCGTGGGACTCATGTATGATTTTCCAACCGCGTCACGGTGAATTTTCACGATATTTGCGACAACCGCCTTCGGTGCAATAATCCGGTGTGGGACGGACTCTTGCGCTAGGTGCAAACTCAACTGGCTTACCAACTCTTGACGGTGCGCCATCATTAGAGACGCGCCGTTATGCTGCGCGACTAGGCTGCGCGCAATGACGGCTTTACCGCCGCCGGTCGGTAATTGTGCCAGCACGTTCCGCGCGCCCGATTGCCACGCGCCATAAACATCATTGATAAGCTGCGATTGATAGTGGCGTAAGTCGGTCACTTGTGGGTCAACTCTTTAAAGCGTGTAAGAAACATTTTTTCAGCAACGTCCCACGGCCAACAATCTATTTCAACCCCCATCTGTTCAATTCCTTGGGTCCAAGAATGATCTTTGCAAATCGCGCGGGCTTCATCGGCAATAATTTGATCGTCAAATCTTATCACTTCATCCGGTATGATCCCGACCAAGCCAAATTTTTCAGCTATCACGCGCGAAACATTTGATTCCATCGCCCGATAACCTACCAGCATCGGTTTAAGTGGTCTCTGGATGTCGCCTAAATATGCTTCGCTCGCATCGTGCATCAATGCCCAAAGCGCATTTTGTGGAGCGACAACATGAGACAGAAAATAGCAATGTTCCGCCACGCTGTAAAATTCCATGACGTGACCTCCATAGCGACATTTCATAGCAAGTGACCGGGCAATATCTTCAATGCAAATATCATCGGCGCGCGGATCAAGCGGGTAAAATTGTTTGCCGGTAAACGTGGTAATCCAATCACCTTTTCTTTTTTCTTCGCGCGCAAGTGTCGCGGTATAGCTTCCATCGGTATGACGTTCACTTTTTACAACGTGCCATCCGTCCGCTTCATGCGCTTCAATTGCTTGTTCCAATTCTTCGCGCGTGTCCGCTGATATGTTCACTTCACTTGCTCCGCGCGCTTATATGCAGCGTCAACAAAAGCGAAAATTTCTTTCTTGTCGTTAAGGATAATCATTTCCTTTGGGTCGGTGAAAACCCAAATAAATGGGGAGGCTTCTAATTCTGTCGCATATGCTTCGGCTTGTTCGCGGTATGAAAACGGAAGATGATACCCCATTACATTTTCACCCGTCGGTATATGAAGCACTAACCATTGTTTTTTACCGATTGCATAGGCTTCAAAGAGCATAATTTAACCCCATAATTTGCACTTGACACCATTGATAATATATCTATTCTCCACAATGTCAATTTTTAACAAAGGAACCTCACCTATGCTCTGTCGTGTTGTTTATGGTGAAACCTTGTCGGCATGGGAAAAGTCATTCGCCACAAAACGTGAAGCCGATGCTTTTGCAAAAGAGCATGAAAGTTTTGGCGACAAAATTTTTAGTATCAAAAGAATTGACGCTGTAAAAAATCCCGGCCCACATTCTCTCATGTCGTCCATACAACAAGTCCAATAATTTATCACCGCGAAAAGGAAACACAGACTATGAAATATAATCTTACGATTGCTACCGATGACGCCGCCGAACTCGCTAAAATTTTGAACGCTCTTACCGGCACTACTTCACTCGCTACCGTCACAGCCGCCGCGCAACTCGCGCCAACGTTCACAGGTCAACTCGCGCCGGTCACTCAACCGCAAACCGCGCCGGTCACTCAACCGCAAACCGCGCCCACTGCGCCGTCCGGTGAAGTTGATTCAACCGGCTTACCATGGGACGAAAGAATCCACGCTAAGACAAAAGCGAAAAACGCAAACGGAACATGGCGCACCCGTCGCGGTGTAGATGACGCAATGTTTGCGGCGGTTGAAGCTCAGTTGCGCGCCGCAATTTTTTCAGCGGCTTCAACCGACGCAGCGAACACAACGCATAATGAACCGGAACCCTTCACACCGTCCGTTGCACCCGCACCGACGCCGGAACAGTTTTTTGGTGATCCAGCCGCCGCGCCGCAAATGCAGCAACCGGCGGACCCGCTCGCAATCCCTGACTTCCTGCGCCGTGAACCCGCCGCTGCACAACAGCCCGTGCCCGGTGCGCCGCTTC
>Ga0210043_1000501_pt1 | contig 41615 bp, 52 predicted proteins | sample CryGeymet201501t_FD_183990 | JGI IMG/M metagenome (GOLD analysis project Ga0210043, IMG submission 183990) | Groundwater microbial communities from Crystal Geyser aquifers in Utah, USA - Crystal Geyser metaG 2015-01t (SPAdes) (version 2) | ecosystem: Environmental > Aquatic > Deep subsurface >... | reverse complement strand
GACGGCGACGGCGACGGCGACGGCTACGGCTACGGCTCCGGCTCCGGCTCCGGCTACGGCGACGGCGACGGCGACGGCTCCGGCTCCGGCTCCGGCTACGGCGACGGCTACGGCGACGGCGACGGCGACGGCGACGGCGACGGCGACGGCGACGGCGACGGCTACGGCTCCGGCTACGGCTCCGGCTACGGCGACGGCTACGGCTACGGCGACGGCGACGGCTACGGCTACGGCTACGGCTACGGCTACGGCTCCGGCTCCGGCTCCGGCTACGGCGACGGCTACGGCTACGGCGACGGCGACGGCGACGGCTACGGCTACGGCTACGGCTCCGGCTCCGGCTAGCCGTCTTGGATCGGGGGCGCTCGCGCCCCCGATCAACCCATCGTTCTGCAGGAGAAACGCAATGCAACACCCGAGAGGCCAGCGCGTGCAGCGGTCCCGCCGCAAGGGCAGCCTGATGCCCGCGGGCGCGGTGTATGTCGGGCGGCCCACCATGTGGGGCAACCCCTTCATGGCCCGCCGCTGGGGTCACGCCAAGTCGGTGATCCTCCATCGCCGCTGGCTCAAGGGCGAGCTGGCAGCCCTGTCGCTCGAACGTATGGGCTTCTGCCCGTCAGAGGTCGACACCCTGCAGCGCCTGCGCGCGCGGGTGCTGACCAATTTGCACCGCCTCGCCGGGGTGGACCTCGCCTGCTGGTGCCCGGTGTCGAGCCCGTGGTGCCATGCCGAACTGCTGCTCGATCTCGCGCCGCAGTACGCCGAATTCGAACAGGTCTGCGCATGACCGGCGATATCCCCTTCGCCCACGCCTCGCAGCCCGATCTGCCGCTGGCCGCCGTGCGCCGCGAGGTCGAGCGCGAGCTGGCCGAGCGCCTGCGCCTCTACCCCCAGCGCATCGGCGCGGGCCGGATGACGCCCGAGGATGCCGACCGCGGGACCGCGATCGCCCGCGCCTGGCTGGAGGATTGCGAGCGCATCCACCATGTGCGGCAGGGAACCCCGCGCGCCCGCCAGCACAACGTCGCCTGGGCGGTGCGACGGCAGGCGCTGGTGCGCGAGCTGGAACTGCGCGCGCGCAGCTATCCGCGCATGGTCGCCGATGGCCGCCTGCACCAGGCCGACGCCGACGCCCGCACCAATGCCCTCACCGCGCTGCGGCGGATCTACGAGGACGGCTTCGACTGGACCGCCAGCAACGGCGCCCGCCCCGCCTTCTACGGCGGCGAGCCCAGCACCATCGCGCGCGGCGAATGGCTGCAGCTGCAGCTCGCCTTCGCGCTCGATCGCGGCGATGCCAACTGGGAACGGATCGTCCGTGACCTGCTGCACCACGCCGGACTAACCCCCGCCGCCGTGGGCGGCCAACAGGAGATGGCACTGTGAGCGAAGAACCCGCAATCGTCGACGGCCCGAACGGCCCCGAATGGAAGCCGCGCCACGGCAGCTTCACGCCCCATACCGGCTTCGACCCGATGGACGGCGAGGATCCCCGCGTCACCCTCGCGCGCGACAATCCCTGCGCGCCCGTCACCCCGGCCACCGAGCCGGGGTCCAGTTCGATTTCCAGACCCACGCGCGCTGGCTGGACCCGGCGGCCATTGCCGGTCAAGCGCAAGCTCTATGGCCGCAAGAGCTGGGCAGCATGGTTCAGGGAACAGGCTGAAAGGCCTGTGCAGTGAAACCGCTTTCCCCCCACGCCCGCGCGAAGGCCGAAGCGGCAATCGCCCTGCTTGAGGCCGCCGACTGCCACGCGCTGCGCAACGACAAAGCCGCCGCTGCCGCGCTCAACGCCCTTGTCGGAATGGGCGCCACGTTCCGCGCTGGCGACCCGCACCGATTGCGCCTCGCCGGGATCACCGGCAGCTGCACCTGGCACCAGGGTGCGCCTCTGCTGCGCTCGTGGCGCGACAACGCCCGCCGCAGGCTGGATGGCTCCACCGCTTGACAACCCCGCGCCGCGGCGCGACTTATCTCCCGCGCTGGCAACCGTGCCGCGCCATGGTCAATTGCCCTCAAGCAGCGGCAACGCGCTGACCATCGAAGGCACCGACGCCGACGGCGCGGCGATCAAGATCACCGGCGTTACTGCCATCACCCCGGCCGGCGACGGCTACTGTCAAACCGATACCGACGTACTGCTCAAGGTCTGACGCCGCCCGCGCGGGCGGGCAGCTGCCCGCCCCGCTTGACACCACAGGGTCGCAACCCACATCTATGCCGCTCTGGCAATCCGGCCGGAGCCACAGCCGAAAGGGCTTATTCCTTGGCACACGAACGAACACCACCCCCCACCGCCCGAGCCGCGGCGATGCGCGCCGCCGGCGACATGATCGGCGCCGAGAAGCTCGCCCAGCTGCTCGATATCGCCCCGCGCACGATCTACGCGCTGATGGCCGGCAAGCGCACCGTCTCGCCGGGGATCCTCGCCGACACCCGCCAGCTGCTGATCGAGCATCGTCAGCAATGCGCCACCGTGATCGCCGCGATTCGCGCGGTCGAGGATGGCCGGATCGAGGATCCGCAAGATCTCGCAACGGGAGGCGGCCAGTGAAATTGAAGGTCAAGGGGCTGCGCGCCAAGCCGTACCCCGGCGGGATCCGCTACTATTGGGAACCCTCGCCGGCCGAGCGGCGGGCGAAGTGGCAGGGCATCAGCCTCGGCAGCGATCTCGCCGCCGCGGTCACCGCGGCCGAGAAGCGCAACGCCGAGATCGAGGAATGGCGCACCGGCGGCGCGCGGCCGCGAGCGGTCGCCGCCTACGTCAAGCGCAACACCGTCGCCGCCGGCATCAAGCGGTACCGCGCCGAGGTACTGGCGCACCATGCAGCCAGCACCAGGCGCACCGCTGAAACCCCGCTCAAGCGGCTCGAGACATGGGCCGGCGACATGCCGATCAGCTGGGTCACCAGGGCCCGCGTCAAGGCGCTGCGCGATGCGATGATGAAGCCCGAGGACCAGGGCGGCATCGGCCATCACCCCGCTTTCCACGTCCTCGAGCGCGGCCGCGCGGTGTGGAAATTCCTCGTCGACGAAGATCTCGCACCGGCCAATCCCTTCGTCGAATTCGGGCTCGGCAAGCCGCCCGCCCGGCAGGTCTATTGGGAGGATCACCACCGCGCCGCGATCGACGCCGCCGCGGCCGCGCTGCAGCGCCCCTCGATCGCGCTCGCGGTCGCGCTCGGGCTCTACATCGGCCAGCGCGAGGCCGATATCCTCGCCCTGCCGCTCACCGCCTGGCGCCCGATCCCGCGCGCCAAGTTCCGCGCCGACCCCGCGCTCTACGATCAGCTCGCCAGCAGCGACGGCCCGCATGCCGGGCAGGTGATGGGGATCTACGTGCGCCAGGGCAAGACCAAGCGTTGGGTCGGGATCCCGGTCGAAGGCGAGGATCGCCGCCGCATCGAGGCCGCGATCGCCGAAGCGAAAGCGACGACCATGCGCTCAAGCAGCGGAGCGATAGCGCAGAAGGCGCCGCGCACGACCATCATCGGCCGCGACAGCGACGGCCAGCCCTGGCAGCAGGACAATTTCATCGAGGTGTTCGGCAAGGTGCGGCAGCATGCAGCTGACCAGGCGCGCACGGCCGGCGACGCGGCGCTCGCGGCCGAGCTCGAGGCGCTCTGGTACGGCGACTTGCGCCGCTCCTGCGTCGTGTTCCTCGGCGAGCTCGGGCTGGACGACGCCGCGATCGGCGCGATCACCGGCCACAAGCTCAACACCATCAAGACGATTCTCGAAACCTACATGCCCCGTACCGAGGGCATGGCCGCCCGCGCGATCGCTGCCCGCGCCGAGGCCCAGGGCCGCCCGGCCGGCAACGTGGTGCAGCTGCAGCAGGACCGATCTTGATTTTCTGGCAGCGCCTCGGTATGGAAGGTCTCACGCGGTCAGTCCCGCGTCGGAATTGGCGTTCCGTGTTACTTGTAGGCGCAGCCCGCGCCAAGCCCCGCTTCGGCGCGGTTTCCTTTGGTCGGGCATGTTCCGGGCCCTTCGGGGCGCCGTTCCTACAGACGGTACGCCAACCGGGCATGTCCGGCCACCAGCTTGGCGTCTGGCGGTCGGCTCGAACTGTATAGGAGGCGACATTGCAGCACACACCGATCGACCGCGAAGCGCGCGCCACGCGCTTCCTCTCCGCCCTTGACGGGCTTTCCAACCTGATCTCCGGGCAGGTGCCCGACATGACGTTAGGCAGCGAGCAGCTGCAGGGTCTGCTCGATCTCATCGCCGCCGAGGCGCACGAAGTCGTCGGCACCGCCAGCACCACCCGCTACCGCGCCAACGATTAGGAGGCTGTCATGCTGATCGAAATGCTCGAACGCTACTGGGCCAAGGTTGACCGGCGCACCGACGACGAGTGCTGGCCGTGGAGCGGGCCGCGTGACAGTCGCGGCTATGGCCGACTACGCGGCACCCGTCCGGTGCTCGCCATCGCCGGCCAGCGACGACCGAGCGAGGCCCACATCGCCTTGCATCTTTGCGACAACCCGCGCTGCGTCAATCCTTCCCATCTCCGCTGGGGAACCACCTATGAAAACCACGCCGACATGATGGCGAAAGATCGCCAACACAAAGGACCGCGCCGGCGCCGAGCAGATCAGATGATGGACCGCCGTGCCGGTGAACTCGCACCGCCACCGACTCGCCCGGACCACCAAAAGTCGGATTGAATTTAAATCCGACGTCGGATTTCACCTGACCTTGTTCCACATGGAACACCAGAAATATCAATGATTTCAGGCTTTTTCGGTGGTTGCGGGAGTTGGATTTGAACCAACGACCTTCAGGTTATGAGACTTTATCAAGGCCTTTGTTCTCAATACCTTAGCCGCAATATCAAATCCGATTTCGGGGCATTTACGGCGCCTCGTCGGATTTACACCTGCGCCACCACGTACCACTCGCCGCCATGGGAAACCAGCGTCACCACCTTGCCCTGCGCCGCTAGCGGAAAAGTCGCCGCGCCGTCGATCAGCTCGCCGCTGTCGCCTTCGATCGTCACCGCATTGCCCGAGGCATCGACCTTCTTGACCGCGATCTGACGGCCATCGAGCGCGGCCGCCGGCGGCAGCGTTACCGTAAGGGGGGCAGTCGTCGCATCCGCCAGGGCTACGGACTTGCCGCTGGCCACGGCCGTGTCGGCCGACACGTTCTGCACCGGCAGCACGACCTCGCCCGACCCGTAGGCATCGAGCAGCTCGCTGTACGCCTGCACCGCGGCGCCGATCTCGGCATCCTGAATGACGACTGCGGCCGCGCTCGCCGTGGCAACGCGCACCGGGGCAGCAGTCGCGCGTGCCTCGCGCCGCGGATTGCTTTTGGCCCGGTTGGTGAATCGGCGCAGCGCCATAGCTCAATCCGCCGCCGTCGCTGCTTCCAGCGCCACCGCCCAGGCGCGCGCGGCTTCGGCCTGCAGCGTGTTGACCGTGCAGATCCGCACGTCCTCCGCCAGCACGGTTACCAGCTCTGGATCTAGCGCGGGTTCTGCGGCCGCATCCAGCTCGGTCGCTCGACCGGCTGCTTGACCACTTCCGGCGCCGTCACCTGCGGCGGGGGCAGCGGCTCGGCTGCATGGACTTCCAGTTGCCGCGCGCCGCAGCCCGCCAGCAGCAATGAAACGCTCGGCAGCAGCAAGCTCGCCAGCGCGATCGTGTTCCGCTTCATCGTCGATCCTTTCCGCCAGTTGGCGATAGGTGGCTTCGGCTTCCAGTTTCACCGTGCGCGCGCGCGCTGCGGCCTCCACCTGCGCGGCCGCCACCGCTTTCAGGTCGTCCTCGGCCGCCAGCGCGCGCGGCTTCCAGCCCTGCAGCTCGATCGGCCACACCTTGAAGCCCTCGATGCGCACCGTCTGGATGGCCAGCAGCGCCAGCAGCACGGCAATCGCCAGCCCCGACAGCCCGATCCTTGCCGCGAAGCCGGAAATGCGCTCCACGAGGCCCACAGGGACGCTCACGCCAGTTTCTGCCGGTAGGCAGCCTCGCGCAGCGGGCACACCCCGAACACCACCAGCGGGGTCAGGCGGCCCGACAGGCCGCGCCCCGCCACCGGCTGCGTGCGGATCTCGAAATGCAGGTGCTGGTCGGCCAGCGGCATCCCGCGCGCGTTGCCGCTGTCGCCGGTCAGCCCCAGCAGCTTGCCGCGCGCCACCGCCTGCCGCGGCTCGACGTCGATCGCCGACAGGTGGGCATAGACCGCGAACAGCCGGTCCTTCCGGCCGTCGCCGTCAAAGTCGACGTCGAAGGCGAGCACCACCTGCTTGCCGTAATCGCCCTGGTCGCGCACCATGACCACGTGGCCATCGGCGATCGCATGGATCGGCGTGCCGATTGCCGCCTCGAAATCCCAGCCCTGGTGCGGGCGCAGGCTGCCATCTGCATTGCGCCGCACATTGCCGAAGGTGTGGCGGATCGAGCCGCGCCGGATCAGGTTGCGCGCCAGCGGCCAGTCAATTCCGGGCAGCATGGCCTGCCTCCCCGCACTGGCGCGTCGGCGGCAGCCCCATCAGTCGCCGCCCGCTCGGCGTCTTGCTCACCAGCAGCAGCAGCCCGTAGGCGATGAAGCCGAAGTGGGCGAGGTCGAGAAACAGGCTGTACCATCCGGCATAGTGCGGCCAGGCGAAGGCGAGGAAGCGGCCCAGCCCGAACATCGCCATGCTCCCCAGCAACAGCAGGAACATCGCGCGGTTGGCCCAATGCCGCGCGGCGGTACTGGCCAGCGGCATCAGCGCCATCGCCACCAGCAGGTATCCCAGCCACACGAATTCGGCCAGCTGCACCGCGGCATAGACGCCCAGCAGCCCCGCCAGCCACAGCCCTATTCGCCACCATCCCCCGCGCTGCCACAGGCTTTCGAGCATGGCCAGCACGGCCACCAGCAAGCGTTCGGTCATTGTCCTTCTCCTCGCCGGCCAAAGCTCGGCAGACTGAAATCGCCCTTCGACACGCGGCGCGCGAGCCAGCGCGACACCAGCCCCCCGGCGCCCATCGCCCAGGGCAGGAACTGCGGCTGCCCCAGCGGGGCAAGGAACCCGGCAAAGTCGCCGATCTTGGGCTGCACCACGCCGAACAGCGCGCCGATGAACAGCGCGGTCAGCACGGTCTTGCAAATCTCCCAGCGCAGATCCTTTTCGCGCTCGGCCACGGGCAGCGCGGCCAGCCCCACCAGCCCGCCCACCACCGCGAACACGAACCCGGTCACCACCACTGGCACCGGGGCGGCGAAACCGATCCAGCTGAACACCAGCGCCAGCTTGAGCGCCGACGCCTCGGCCATCTGTGTGCCGCGATCCGCGCTCATGCGCGCCCACGTCCCGCAGGCGGCGCGTTTCCGCGCAATTCGGTCGCCAGTTCCGCCATACGCGCGCTCGCCTTGGCGTCGGCCTCGGCAATGCGCGCCATCGCGCCCTGCATGTTGCGCGGGAACTTCGCGGGGGCGGTGACATTGCCCGCCTCGTCGAGAGTATCCTGCCCGTCGTCCGCGCGCGCCTCTCTGCCCTTGGCCAGCCCCGATACCCGGTCGGCCACCGCGCGCACCTTGCCGTGGTCGGCATCGCCGCACGCCATGCACAGCCCTGCCTCGGCCATCAGCGCGGCCTTGCCGCTCATCAGTTCGAGCATTTCGAGCGAAAGCTGGCGATACTGGTCGAGTTCGATGTGCAGTTCCGAACAGTGGTTTTGCAGGTTCTCGAACTCGTCGCGGGTTACTTCGGCCATGATGGCGATACTCCTTCCAAGGTCAGACGTAGGCTGCGCCAGTGTTCAACTGGAACGTGTTGGTGGTGGTGTTGTGGCCATGGATGCCCGCGAACGGCGCGGTCGCAGGCGGGCGGTTGGCATCGGTGAACCGGCGCATGGTCGGGGTGCCGTGCGAATAGCCCGCCACGATCCCGGCGAGCGCGCTGTTGTCGATGGTATCAACCCAGCAATGCCCAAGCCGCGCCTTGCCCGCGCCGACGATGTTGAGGCCCACGCGCATTTCGGCAATCACACCCGGCCCCGAATAGAACGGCACCCGGTATCCCTTCTGGCCGCGCTGGACATGGATAATCCGTTCGTAGCCCAGGGCGTCGTGCGCGCCGATTGCCGCCCACGGGTCGTTGACTGTGGGATCGTCCTCGCCCCACCCGTAATACTTGTTCGCTGCCACGCTCCACAGCCGCAGCCGGTGCCGCTGGTAGGCCTCGCCTTCGCAGGTATAGAACAGCCAATACCAAGTGCTCGCCGCAAGCGCGGTGTTGAGCGAGAGCGTCTGGTTGAACGCCGTGCCGCCGCCGTGGGCCACGTCCATGTCGGTGCATTCCAGCACGCTCGGCCCATCGGCATGGGCAGCAAGGTAGTCGAGCAGTGGATCGTGAAGACTGCCGATCACGCGAACAGCGTTGGCCTGAAAGCCGTTCTTGGTTGCCCAATTCGACGAACCGGCATTGATCGACAGGTCGCCGTGCCGCGCGCCGGGTTCGTAGGCTTCGGGCGACACCAGCCACGAACAGGTGTTGCCGGTGCGCCCTTCCTGCGCGTCATCCCATCGCCACTGCCCGTTCTCGGTGTTGGTCGGCAGGCCGGGCAGGCGCACCACGGTATTGTTCCACGCCCGGTCCTCGAACTTGCACTTGAGGTCGATCTTGGCGGTCGGCCCCATGTAGCCGCCTACCGCGCTCTGGTAGAGGCCGGTGTTGCCTGCGGCATCGCCGAACTCAAGGTCATAGCCGGTGCGACCGTTGGCCCATGTGACGATCTCGCCAAGGCGGCACCCGTAGGCACCCTCGATGCGGTAGGTATAGGCGGTCGCGGTGCCGTTCTCGTCGTAGGCAATGTCGCTGTTCACGCCCTGCCGCAGCCAATAAGCAGTGTTGGTGACGTAGCTGCCGTCGCCGCTGTTCACGCGCGGCGCAACCAGACACCCGCCCACGCCGTTGCCTTCGAACCACGGGCGCACGAGGTTGGTCACCGAATTACGGGTAATCTTGAGGCCGACGCCGTTGTTGTAGGTCCACCCGCAGTTGACGAGGCCCGAGCAGCCGACAATGCCGTAGGCTTCCATCCCGTCGCCGCCACTGAAGCGCGTCAGCACGTGGTCGAAATTGTAGTCATAGCCGCTGACGCGCACCAGCGTCTCGGTCAGCGGGTTGTTCTGGAGCCCGGCGTAACCCGGCCATTCTGGCGAGGGATTGTTGCCGTCGAAGTGGAAGTTGACCACCTTTACATCGGCCAGGTCGAAGTCGAACAGGGCTTCGCCGGCAGGGCGATTGGCTTCCAGCTTGAGGCCGCTCAACTTGCTCGACAGCCCTTCGATGATCTCGCCGTTGAGTGTCGCCTCCTTCACCCGCTTGAGCACGCCGGTGGTCTTGAGGTAGGCGGTGCCATCGGTGCAGGAGATCAGGTCGCCATCGGTGAAGGTGGCGAGATCGACTTCCGCCGCCGCCTTGTTGGCATAGCCAGAGTAATCGGCCACGCGCTCGCCGCCAAGGCCGACAGTGGTATGCACTCCCTGCGCGATCAGCTTCAGAAGGGTGCTGTCCTGCTGCAACAGGTTGAGCGCAGAGAACACCGCCTCGCGCCCGGTGCCGCCGCCTTCGATGGTCACGGTGCCATCGTTCACCCGCGCGAAACCGCCCGAGCCGCCAGCGGGCACGCTGGCCTTGGGGACGTTGCGGTTGCGCGACCAGTCGTATTCCACCAGCGTCGCAATGCTGCTGGTGGACATGATGAACTTGCCCTCCTGCCGCGATGTGGTCAGGTAGGCGTCGTCCAGATTGCTCGCGGTGTCGGCGGCGGCGGCCAGCAAGTCCTTGGTGGCATAGCCTTCGCCTGCAGAGCCGGGGTCGCCCTTGAACGAACTGCCCAGCAAGGTGGTCAGGTCGGTCACAAGCCGCGCCGCAAGATCCTCGTCGGTGATGCTTCCCAGCACGCTGCCTGCCGCATTCCACAGCGCCACCAGGTCGCTGGCGGGCGTAACCGATACCGGGTCCGCGCCGCGCGGCACCATCACCGCGCGATCGAGCAAGGCCTGCTGGTCCTGCGCAATCATGCCCAGGCGGTCGAGCCCGAGCTGGTACTGCGACACCAGGTAAGCGGTCGGCGAAAGCGTCGACGGCTGCCCGACCGGGGTATCGCGATAAACCCGCCAGCTGGTGCCGGTGGGGATCGCCGCCAGCGGCGTCAGCGTGGTGCCGGCAATCTCGTAGTGCGTCCCCCGCACCAGCAAGGTCGCCTCGCCGTCTGTCTCGGCCTGCACCTTGACGTGGTCGGGATCGTCGAAGCGCCAGGTGATCGACTTGGCACTGGCCGTATCATCGCCGGCAAAGACGCTTTCCGGCACGATATCGTCAGGGATCATGGCAAACTCCGCTAGTTGGCGGCCATGTTCCCTACAGCCGGCGCGCGCATTTCATCCAAACCCTCGCCGGGCTCCCACCAGAAGTCGGTCCCCGCATCCTCGGCATAGTCGCGGCGTCGGCGGAAGGCCTCGCCGCTGTTCGGGTCGACCGCCTGCTGCAGCGTGTCGAGCAGCAGCCGCTCGTAGGCCAGCCTGGTGAACCACAGGCTGCCGATGCCAGGCGTCTCGCCCGCCAGCAGCCGCACCGCCGCGCGGCCGGGGTTGGTATTCTCCCCGGCCAGAGCGCGCGCCGGCTCGCCGATCAGCAGGTTGGCCAGCGCGTCGCCGGTCTGAAACGCCGGACCCGCCAGCGTGCCGGTGATCCCGCCCTCGAATCGGTTGGTCGAGCTCGACAAGAAATCGCCGAAGATCCCCAGGCCGCCGCCCTGCGCCAGCGCCGCGCCCCAGAACTTGGCCATCTGCGCCTTGTCGTCGGGATCCCACAGCCGACGCGGATCGCGGCCCTTGGAGATCTCTTTCAGCTGCAGCGCCAACGCCCCCATTAACGTGGTGCCGATCGCCACCTGGGCTACGTACTTGGCCCGGTTCCACCCGCCCTGCAGCGCCATGGTGCGGCGCCACTGCTGCAGCATGATCGTCGCCGGAAAGGCCTTGAACTGGAACCCGGTGCGCACGATCTCGCCGATCACCGTCCCCTTGGGCGCCGCGCCTTCGATCGCCGCGCGGATCTCGAGCCCGGCCACCGGCACTGCCATATCCATTTCGCGCAGCACCATCTGGATAATGTCGTCGGCCAGCCCCTCGCTGGCCAGGTTCTCGGGCAGCACCCAGGTCGCCCCGCGCTCCTCGTGGAGCGGCGCCGCGCGAATCGCCTGCCAGTGCTGCTCACCGAGGCCGTGCCGCAGGAACATGTTGCGGAACGGCGCCTCGAGCTGGTCGAAGCTGCGCGAGCGCATGCTGGTGGCAAAGCTCCAGAAATCCATCCCGAAGGCCCAGCGGCCGCTCTGCGTCAGCGCGTTCAGCCCCGACACGCGCAGCGTCGTCTCGGCCACCCGCCGCGCCACCTCGCCGGTCAGCTCCTCGCCGGTCATACGCGCCTGGCCGGCGCCGAGCTGGCTCGCTTCCTCGGCCACCAGCATCATGCGCATGGCGAGCTCGCGATCAGCCGCATTGGCGGGATTGAGCAGCCGCAGCTGCGTCGCCACCCCCTGCCATACCGGCAGCCCGTTGAACCGCCGCGCGATCGCCGCGGTCGCCTGGTCGCTGGTGGTCGAAAGCGCCGCGCTGCCCAGCTTGGTCGCCACCTGCCAGGCGCGCACCGTGCCGCCGAACCGCGCCAGGGCGCCGTCCTCGGCCGCGCTGGTCGCCCCGCGCGCGGTGTCGAACAGCCGCTCGAGCTTGGCCACGCCCTTGGTCGCGGCATTGCGGTGGCTGGCGCGGCCGTCGAGATTGGCCTGTTTCTCGATGGTGTCGGACAGCCACTTGATCGTGCCGGCAGGATCGGGCCCGAGCACCTCCATCAGCGCCACGTCGCGCGCGGTCAGGTCGATGTGCGCCATCATCGCCTCGAACACGCCGTCGCGGCTGCCATACTTGTCAGCCATCCGCAGCCAGGCATCGGCGTCGCGGAAATGAATCACCCGCTCGCGACCGAGCCGCTTGGCCAGCGCCGCCGCGCCGCGCCCGCCCGGCGTGCGCTTCGACCAACCATTGCTGCTGATCGTGGCGAAAATGTCGCGCGCCAGATCCTCGAACTCGGCATCGTCGAGCGGAGCGCCGGTGTCGCGGTCGGTGAAGCGCCCGCGGTCGACCTCGGCGCGGAAGTCGGCGAAAAACCGGTCGAACCCGGCATCGGCCACTTTCTGGCTGTCCCATGCCTGCGGCACGCCCCAATCCTCGAGCTGGCCGATATCGGCGCCCGCGGCATTGGCCCGGCGGCGAAGGTAATCGCTCGACTGCAGCCAGGAACGCGCCAGCTCGGCCGCCGCCGGATTGCCGCTCGCCTCGCCGCGCGCCTCGCGCAGCAGATCCTCGGCGCCGGCGCGGTCGCGCACCCGGCCGAGGATATCCCGCTTGTGGCGCTGCAGGATCCCGCGGTTCATGGCATGCGCACGGCCGCGAATCGCGCGCGCCAGGTGCTCGACGTTGCGGTAGGGCGCGAACTCGCGCCGCGCGAGCAGCGCCTGCGCCGCTTCGGCGAGGTGCCCCGGCCGATCGGGATCGAGCGCGCGCAGCCCGCCCAGGCCGCCGCCGTACCGCTGCATCGCCAGCCAGGCCTCGCGCTGTGCGCGCACCTGCAGCAGCTCGCGGCGATGCCGCTGGCGCGCAGCCCGCTCGAGCGCCTCGAGCGTCGCCTGGCTCGCCATCGCCTCGGCCGCCGGCCCGCCGTGGCGCGCATAGTGCCGCTGGTACTTGCCGAACAACGATTCCATTTCCGCGCCCTGCTCGGCCGAGATCTCGCCGCGCGCGACCAGGCCGGGGATGCAGGCGGAAAGACTCACGCCGCCAGCGCCTCAAGCGCCAACGCCCGATCAGCCGCCAGCGTGGCCGCGTGCGTCACTTCGTCGATGATCGCCGCCTTGCGATAGACGCCAGGACCGGATGCCGTGGTGTGGCCGACCAGCAGTTCGGTGTCGGCGGTGAAGTCCAGCCCTGTCGCCATGATAACCACCTCGCCCGATGCAGCGACCATTGCGTCGTAAAGGTCTTTGCGAGTGGCAACGATACCGCCCACGCCGTTCTCATAAACATAGACCGGCGCAGTCAACACTGAGGTATTCGAGCTACTATAGATCACCGCAGTGCTGCCGCCTTGGTCGGAGAAAAACCGGCCAGCGGTGCCCAGCGCACCGGGGGTGAAGCTGATAACGCAGGTGAATGTCCCACCGCTAATTGCCTGCCGGGCGCTGTCGTTGGCGTCGAAGGTTGCGCCGCCAGCGCCAACAGTCGGAACAGTACCCGCTGCCGTGGCATAGTGGTCGTTGCCGTTGGCGGTCAGATCTGCGGACAGGAACTCCGGCACGCCGCTTACGGTCGCCAGTCTGTAATCGTGGAGCGCCGATTGCCCGCCAGCGGCGTTCATGCTGGCGATCAGCAGGCCTTGCGCCGTCAGCCCGCTGCCCCGTCGCCGCGCACGGCCACGCACCGCACCGAAGCCGAAGCCAGGCATTAAGCCAGGCCGTGGATGGTGATCGCGTCGGTGCCGGTGTCGCGCACGTAGAGCGCGCGCACGTCGAGCACTTCGCCGGCGGCCACCTCGAGCGTCACGTCGGCATCGCTGTCGACCGCGCGCAGCACCACCGTGCCGGCCGCGTCGAAGCGCAGCGCCTTGGGCAGCGGATCGACCGGATTGGTATCGTGCGGGGTGAGCGCGAACATCTGCCGCGCCGGCGACGAAACCGTGTTCTGCTGCGGGGGGAAATTCTCGGCCATGGTCTGGATCCTCGGGCGTCCTGGGAAGCCCGCTGCCTATCACCCGCGCGCGGGCTTCATCCAAACCGACCGCTGGCGCCTACAGGCCCCAAGACTACAGGCACCGCCGTGCCGCCTCGATCGCCTTCATCGCGGTATCGTGCTGGTCGAGCATGTCGCCCAGCTGCCGCTCCTCGCCGTCGATCGTGAACAGGCTGGTGCGCTCGGCCTCGAGCGCGGCGGCTAGTGCCTGGTCGCCGTGTGCTGGTTGAGACTGTCCACCACCCGCTGCATCCGCTCGGCCGACCGCTGCTCGCGCAGCCGGGCCCGCTCGGCCTGCTGCGCCGGGGACAGATCCTGCCAGCGTGCGCGCAGTAATTGCTCCGCGCTCATGGGCTGCGACGATTTCCCTGACTGATTGCTCATAAAGCCCTTCTTCCTTCACTTCGGGCAGATCCGCAAGCGCCACTTCGCGCGCATTGCCGCGACCGCGGCTGTTGTCGATCGCGCGGATCCGCACCCGCTCGTTGCCGGCATAGCGTTCGGCCAGCTGGCCGATCACCGCGCGCGCGCCGACATGGGTTTCCACGTGCACCGCGGCCGGCACCGTGCGCCCCATCCGCTCGGCCCGCGGCAAGGCGCCGTTCACCAGCGCCTCGATCGGCTCGCGGTAGGTATAGACGATATCCACGTCCCACCCGGCGTCGAGCGCCTGCTCGATCTTGGTCACCGCGCTGGCCAGCGTGTTCATGTTGGTATCGTAGATGATACCCGCGTTCTCGCCGCCGAGCACCTTGAGCCCGGTCGACTTGCCCGCGCCGGTCCCGCCAGCGGTGAACAGCACTTCGCGGTCGCGGCCCGGCGGCGGCTCCTCGGCGAGCCGCGCTGCATAGAGCCGCTTGACGAAGGCGCTCGCCGCTTCGTGCACCTCCTGCGAACGCGAACGATCCGCCCGGTACTCGGGCGACAACTCGCGTGCCAGGTCGGTGTTGAGGACGCGACCGCCCTCGGTCGTCAGGCCGGTATCGGCGTCGTCGATCTGGTCGTAGAGATTGCGGTATTCGTCGAAATCCTCGTCGATCCGTGCCGCCAATGTGGTGCCGATATCCTCGCTGTCAAGTGCCAGCTGCTGGCGCACGTCATGGGCGATGCTTTCTGCCTGGGCCTGTGTCGCCGGCGCATCAGGCTCGGCAAAGCCGTCGAGCGGATCGTCGCCGAAGCCGAACGCATCCTGCCCTGCGGCCTCCAGCTCGTCGCGGCTCGGCCAGGCCCCGTCGACCGGGTCGACCCGGTCGCCCTCCGGCGTCAGCTCTGCCTGGTCTGCCGGATCCCCATCGCGCGCGAATAACTGCGCATCCGCTTCTGCAGCCCCGCCTGCGCGTCCAGCTCCATCAGCGAGGCCACCCCGCGCCGCACCTTCGCCGGATCCTGCAAGGCGGGCGAGATCGTCGAGGTCGAGCTGCCTGACGGCGGCGACGAATTCCTTGACGACTTCTCCGATCCGTTCGCCATCTGCCAGCCTCCTTGCGCCTGCGTCGATCGCATCCTTTACCGGGCCCGCGCTCCAGGCGCTTCGCCGTACCAGCTCGAGCGCGCGGGCATTGTCCTCGATCTCCTGCGCGCTGCGCTCGCGGTCGATGCGGTTGCCGGCGCTTTCGAGCGTGTCGGCGTTGCGCGCGGCGCTGCCGAACACCTGCCGCATCTTGCGCAATTCCGCAAGCCCCCGGTCGAGCACGCGCGCGCGCTCGACGAACAGGCTCGTCGTCGAATCGAGCGCGCCGAACATGTCCTCCTGCGTCTCGCGCGCGAAGCCCGCCGCCATGCCCTGCCGCACCACGCCCTCGGCTTCGCCGATCGTGCGCGGCGACAGCCGCAGCAGCAGATCCATCAGCGCCTTCTGCTCGCCGGGGTCGCTGGCCAGGCGGCCCACCACCGCGGCATGCGCCGGATCGACCAGCTCGTTGACCACCATGCCGAACGCATCGTCGCCCAGGCGCACCAGCGCCTCGGCATCGCGCACCAGCGCCGATCGCGGCGGCAGGTACTTGGCCCATTCCTCGCGCGCGATTCCCTGCAGCACCTTGGCCGCGTCGATCGTCGAGCCGCTGCCCTCGGCAATGTTCTTGAGCGCCGCCCAGGTACGCACCGTCTCGGCGTCCCATCCGTCGCGCTCGCGCAGCACCAGCGCGTCGAGCAGCACTTCCTGCCCGTCGTTCTGCGCCGCGATCCGCCGCGCCAGTCCGAGCCGCTGGTGCCCGTCGGCGATCAGCCGGCGGCCGTCCTCGGCTTCCCACACGATCACCCGCCCGGCCAGCATCGGGTTCCAGCGCGATACTCCCTGCAGCCGGTCGGTCACCCCGAACTCGTCGCCGCCAGCCTTGAACTGCATCAGCCCCGCGTCGACCTCGATATCGGCCGGGTCGAACCGCTCGAACGCCACCGGCCCGAGATCGTCGATCATGGCCGCCTCGCGCCGCAGCTGCGCCGCTTCCTCGCGCAGCACCGCGCCCCGGCTGACCCCGCCCTCGCCGCTCACCCGGCCGCCGCGGCCCACGCTGGCCGCCTCGCCGCCCATCTTGCGATGCGCCCAGGCAATCAGCTCGCTGGCGGTTTCGATATCGCGGAACACCGCCGGGTTGGCGCGGATCGAAGCGGCCGTGACAACCTCGCCGATCGGCGCGTCGGGATCCGCGCGCAGTACCCGCAGCGCGTCGCCGGCGCCGAGGAAATGCGCCAGGTAGGCGTTGCCCTGCGTCGCCGCAAAGCCAGCACCCTCGATCGACTGCAGGTTTGCCTGGGTGAAGGTCGCCATTACCCGGTCCTGTACCGCGCCATCGGCGCGCTTACGGAGGATCTGCGCGCGACTTTCGCCGGTGTCGCCGAAGGTGCGGCGGTAGAACTCGATCCAGGTGTCAGTCAGGAACTGGTAACGGCCGTAGGCGCTCGAGGACTCGGCCGCGGCCGTGTCGTTGCCGCCGCTCTCCGCCGTGCGGTTGCGGGCAAGGTAGCTCGCCATGTCGAAGGGCCCGGCCGCACCAGCTACTGCTGGCCGCGCCGGTGCCGCCGGCGGATCGACCCTCGGCGCCGGACCAGGCGCCGCGCGCAGAGGGGCAGGTACGTCGTCGGGAACGCCGTGCAGCAGGGTATCCAGCGCCGCGGTCAGCCGGTCCTCGAACTGCGCCCGCCCTTCGCCGATCGGCGCGAACGGATTGGCGGCGTCGATTTCGACCTGGCGCTGCCACTGCAGCAGCGCGCCCGATTCCTGCGGTGTCAGCTCGCGGCCGGTGGCCAGGATAAGCTGCGCCTGTTCCTCGGGGTCGAACGCCTGCAGCGCCTCGCGCAGCAGTGCCTCGCGGTCGATCTGGGCCATGCTCACGTCCTGCTCGAGCGCGCGCGCTAGGCGCAGCTCGCGCGGCGTCAGCCGGTCGTAGGCTAGGCGGCCGCCCTCGAATGCGCCTTGGAACAGTGACCCCAGCACGAACGCCGACCCGACGTTCACCGCCATTTCCCCGCCGGTCAGCTGCTCGCCCAGGGCTGCACGGTTCTCGCGCACGTTGCCCTGCAAAGTCAGCTCGAGGAAGGACTGCACCCCGCCTTCGGTCAGGATCCGCATTGCCGCGCTGCGGCCGGCCCCGCCGAACGGCAGTGTTGCCTGCACCACCGGATCCTCGAGCGCAGCGATCATGCCGCCACCAAAGCCCACTGCGGTACCAATTACGCCGCGGGCACCAGCAGCTACCCCGAACGCCTCAGCGCGCGTCGCCTGCTCGCGCTCTAATCGCGGCGCCAGGTACTCGTCGAGCTGCAGCGCGGTACCGGCAAGGAACTGCGGATCGCTGCGCTGGATCCGCGCCACTTCGTCTAGGATCGCCTGCCCTGCCGCGCGGCGATCGCCGCGCGTCATGCCGGCGCGGGCAGCCTGCGCGCTGGTTACCTGCTGCAGATCCGCCAGTGTTCCGCCGGGCAGATAGCCCATGCTGGGGGGCAGGATCGTGGTCAGCCCCTGCGCCCGGCGCACGTCGTTGACTGCCTCCAGCACCGGCCGCAATTCCTCATCGTAGATCAGATCCAGGTAATTGCTGTTGTCGGCGCGCGCGATGGTCCGGTTGGCCTCGAACACGTCGCCCAGGCTCTGCGGCGCAATCTCGCCACGCTCGAGCAGCGGCCGGTAGCCTTCCTCGTAAATGTCCTGGTTCTGCGGCACCTAGTCGCTCCCGCCGATGCGATAATTCGGCTGCGGCCGGTTCGGATCGACCGGCGCAGGATCGCCACCAATCCGGTAATTGGGCTGGGCGCGGCGCGGGGCCGGCGGCTCCTGGGCCTGGGCGGCGAGAGGGGCGATAGTGGCAATGTCGGCCATCCACCGACCGCCGCGATCGTTGAGTACGTAGGTATTGCCGCCGCGGCGACGGAAAGCATAGAAGCCGTTGCCCTGCCGCACCGGGTAGAAATCCTCGCGCAACTGCCGCCCGGTAACCGGCGTTTCGCCGTCCGACCAGAAGCCGGTAGTGTTGCGAATGTTGGCCAGGCGACGGTCGAAACTTTCAGCCGTCATGTTCTGCGGCAGCTCTACGCGATAGCCTTCCCAGGTCGTAAGCCCACCCTGGGGCGCGCGACGGTTGACCGCATGCTGCACCGCCGTGCGCAGCCACTCCACATCGGTCTGTTCCCGCGACAGTCCGTGGCGCTGCGCGTAATAGGCATAGAGCGAGCGCGCGGCATCGCGCCGGCCGCCCTGTGCCGCAGCCGACATGTCGGTAAAGGCACCGCCAACGAATTCCGCGTAGCGCTGATCGAAGTCTGACGGAATGCTCACCACGTCGCGCGCCAGAAGATCACGGCCCTGCAAGGCGCGCGCGGCATAGTCGTCGTTGAGCGATACCGCATGCAGCAGTAGGTAATCATCGCTGTCCACCTGCCGGATCACCGCGGCGCCGGCCTGCCCGCCGAACGCGCGCGCAAGGTCAAGCACCGCTCGCTGGCCATCGAGAGAACCGACGTTGGCGCGCAGTTGCCCAACCTCGGCCGCGGTCAGGTATTGCGCCGGAGTCCCCGTTGCCTCGGACAGCGACTGTGCTGCGCGACGGCGCGCTGCGACAGTTGCGGGATCGCCGAAATCCAGCTCTGGCCAGTCCACCCCCAGGTCGGCAGCGAAGGCAGAAGGATTATCCGTCAGCTGCGCCTGCCGGCGATCGCGCAGCCCGGTAAGGGCATCCCGCTGGGCGACGATGTCGCGCTGCTGGTCGACGTCCTCGGTTTCGCGCAGCTGCTGGTTGAGGCGGATGATCTCGGCGTCGATCTGCGGCGGGGTCGCGCGCTCATAGGCCTGCAGCGCACGATTGCCCATGATCGCCCCACGCAAATCGCGCGCATCGTCGTCCAGCCCGGCCTCGACGGCCATGTTGTAGCCTTCGGTCAGGTCGGCCTCGCTACGCGGCACCCCGGCGCGGTAATCGTCGAGCAGCTCGTCGACCACTGACGTGACCTCGGCCTGTCGCGCGCGCGCCTGCGCTTCGGCTTCTACTGCCGCGCGGCGCTGGTCGACCTCGGCCTGGCTGCGCAACTGTTCAATCACGCCAGGGTCGAGCTGGTCAAATAGACCGCTGTCGAGCAGGACAAAGCGTTCCGCCGGCGGTCGCGAACCAATCCAGCTGGCACTGATTTGTGCCACCCCTTCGCGATCGAGAGCCTCGCGAATGTTGGCCGGCACATGCTCGAGCGCGGCGACGTCGGCGCGATGCTCGGCGATCTCGCGGGTAAAGCCGACCTGGTCGGCGCGCGTTGCCCGGTTGGCGCGAATGTTCACCGTCTCGCGGTGATTGGTCACCACCTGCCCGGCGGCACGGCCGCGCTGCCAGGCCTCGGCGGTAACCAGCGCCTCGCCGCTCCAGGCCGCGAACCGTGCGGCATACTGCTGCCGCACCCGATCGTCGGCAATGCCGGCGAGAAAGCTCGTTTGCCGCTCGGCGATCCGCGCCTCGATCAGCTGCCGGTAGCCACTGCCGCCGGCATCGACTTCCTCCTGCGTCTGCAGCGCAAATTCGTCCAGCTCCTGCTGGATCTGCGCGAACTCGAGCGCGGCAGCCGTCGCCTGGAAATCGCGGTTGCGCTGCGTCTCGAGCGCACGGTCCTGCACCGCCATCTGGCCCAGCACCTGGCTGCCTTGCATCAGCGCATCAGCCACGCCGGCGCCGTAGGTTTCCGGCCGTGCGAACGGCAACGTGCCGGTTCCGCGCTGCGGCGCCACCTGAGCGCGGTAGGTATCGTCGGGCATCGGCCTAGCTCCCTGCTGCTGCCATCTGGCTGCTGTGCTGCCCCACCGCGGCCGCGCCGCCGAGCAGCTGCGACACCCCGCCCATGATGCCGCCAATCTTGGCCATCTTCGCCTGCGCCTTAAGCCCTGCGGCGCGCGTGTTGGCATTGCGCTTGCTCATCAGCAGGTCCAGCTCGCGGTTGACCAGGCTTTCCTCGAGATCGGCCAGCGCCGAGCCCATGCCGGGCGCGAAACCGCTCTCGGCCTGGCGAATCACCTGCACCCCCATCTGCGCGCGCGAAGCGGCGCGGATCTGCGTCCGCTCGGCTACGCCCATGGCTTGTTCCTCGCGCGCCTGCGCATTGAACACCGAGGCGTTCTGGAACCCGCTCGCCACCGTACCGGCGGCGCCGACCACCGCGCTGGCAACCATCAAGGGTACTGCGGCCTGCATCAGTCGTTCTCCTGCACCGGGACCGGGCCAAGCCGGTCAAGCAGCATCACCGCCTCGCTGCGCGGTCCCCATTGCTCGAGTACCGCGCGGCGGGTGAAGCCGATAAACTCGAGGAAGCGGATCTCGGCCGGCCGTGCCATGCGCGCCAGCACCTCGATGCGCGCGAACGGCGCCGTCTGCAGCCCGGCGCGCAGCGCGCGCACCACTGCCCGGCGATCGACCGCAGCCCACCAACCTTCGGCAAAGATCGCCCAGGCCGTCGCCTGCCGATCGAGAAACACCTCGCCCAGCCCGGCCACCGCCAGCACCCGCCCACCGGCGATTTCGGCGGTGTAGGCTGGGCCCATGGCTTCCAGCTCGTAACCGTGCCGCAGGCTCACCTGCGGCTCGTAGATCCCCAGCACCCCGCGCTGGCTCGCCTGCTGCTCGATGGCGACGATATCGGTCGGCCGGAAAGGGCGGATCCGCATCATCCCACGTCCACCTCGCGCACGATCGCCGGCAGCACCAGCGGATAGGCGCTGCGGTCCTCGATCGTCTCGCGTTCGTTGCGGCCGGGCGAGAGGCCCGGCATTTTTGGCTCGCTCCACCCGCTCTGCAGCGGCGGCCCGCTCATCGGCGTGGTGGCAGTCCAGGGAAACACCAGCGACAGCGCCGCCGCGCCCAGGCGGCCGAGCTTCACCATCGCGCTGTCAAGCACGTAGAGCGACATGCCGATCGTCTTGCGCAGCCGCCCCATGGCCGTGCCATCGCGCAGCTCGATCGCTGGTGCCAGCGGCACCAGGCGCGCGGTGTAGTAGCGCCCGATCAGCACCTTGCTCGCCGCCGCTTCCAGCTCGAACGTGCCGTCCCCCTGCACCTCGACCAGCTGCTCGACCCCGTCGGCCAGCACCGGCACCGTCTCGCCGGCAAGGTGATCGACCCCCGCGAAACTCGTCGTCGCGGCGCCGTCGTAGAGCAGCGCACTGTCGAGGAACATCGCATCCTCGAGCGCCGGAGGATCCTCGTCGTCCCACCAGTCGCCGAGCTGCTCGAGCGAGCGCACGCCGGCGCGGTCGACCAGCAGCCACATGTCGTCGAGCGCGCCGTCGGGCGAAGGGATCTCGGTGCGCGAGAGGATCTGCGCGTCCTCGATCTCCACCGCGGTCGACCAGCCCTTGACCTCCTGCTCGGGGCTGTAGCCGTGCGCCGCCATGGTCCCGTCGGCGCGCAGCGCGTACACCAGCTCCTCGGGCTCGGCCTGGTATCCCAGCTCGACGATCCCCGAACGGCTCACGTGGCGCGCATAGACGTTGGCCCAGCGGCCGGTGTAGCGATCCTCGGAGAATTCGTATGCCGTGGCGCGGACCTTCTTGCCCCCGCGCTGGACGAAAAACGTCTCGCCGCCGGCCTCGATCGGCCACACCTCGGCCGAGCCGTGGCGCCGCTGCGGCTCGATCTTGAGATTCGACGAACTGATCCCCTCCGAAGGGTTGATCGCCTTGATCGCGTATTCGCCGCGCGCGGTGCCGAGGATCACCGTGTCGCGATCGGCGCGCACCCACAGCACCTTGTCGGTGATATCCATCCGCAGGCGGATGCCCATGTCGGTCTGCCGCTCGCCGCTGGCGTCGTACTCGTTGAAATCGCGGTACGATCCCGCCACCGAACCGGCGAGCTCGAAATCGCGGATATACCACAGCCGCCCGCGCCACAGCCACACGTGCTCGGGCCAGCCTTCCTCGGCCGAGAACAGCCCGAAGGCCCACAAGGGCGAGGCGGTGGTGGCAAGGCTGGCGGGCAGTGTCCGTTCGACCGTGCCGGTCGCCTGGGTCGCGCTGGTAAATCCGGTGATCTTGACGATCCCGAAGCGGTCGTAGGCATAGCTCCACAACACGCCGTAGGGGCCCTTGGCGTTGATATCCTGGCCGGTGGCGTCGCCGTCCCACTCGCTGCCCTCGACGTGTACCGGCTGCTCGTACCCGGTGCGCCCGGCGCTCGCCGCCTCGTAAACCCGCCCCTCGCTGCGCCGGAAGGTGCCGATGGTGATGCCGTCAATGCCTTCCTGCCATGCCTTGATCGCCGCGAAGTCACGCGCCTCGATGCGGATCCTGCCGCCGACGTGGCCGGCGGCGAAGATTGCCGCGCTGGCGGTCAGCGTCACCGCGCCGCCTTCGGTCAGCACGCCCGCGGCCGAGACGGTGATCGCGTCGTCGTCGTTGACGTCGCCGAACGGCCCGCCGACCAGGTCGATCGCGGCATAGGTGAAGGCGTCGGCCGCGGTGCGCGACAGCGCCGCCTGCTGGTGGCTGCCGTGCGCCAGGTAGAGCACGTCGCCCGATTGCTCGTAGGACACCCGCGCCGCCTCGGCCGCGCTGTACGGCACCACCACCTCGAGCGGGTCGGGGCCGTCCATCACCAGCGCGTCGTTGGTCACGAAGCGCAGCACCGCATCGCTCCACTCGATCACATAGGCCTGCGTCGCGTTGAACACGAACGGGGTCAGCCGCGCGGCCGTCGCCAGCGCCGCGGCGCGGTACCAGGTACCGGGCCGCTTTACCGCCGCCCCGTCGATCGCGCCGACCATGTTGGTCATTTCCTGCACCGCGATGCCGTAGATGCCGAGATCCGCGCGCGCCTGCAGCCGGCGCGAGATCTGCGCCCCGTTGAAACTCGCCTGCAGGTGATGGGTGCCCATCAGTAAAACCTCTGGCCTGGGCTCCCGTCGTACCGGGACGCCACCCAATCGGTGTCCTCGATTTCCTCGGGCGGGTTCTCGCGCCCGTCGATCGACTTGGCTTCAAGCACCGCGGCGCGGAACTCCTGCATCAACCCCGCCGCCGCCGGAGCGCCGCCGGTAATGCGCTTGGTCGTGGCCGCCGCCAGGCGCCAGGCGAAGGCATTGCAGAACAGCTCATCCCACTCGCCGACGGCTTCCACCCGCGCGACGTAAGCGATGTGGATCGGGCCGGCGTCATTGGCGTAGATGTAGCGGCGCGAAACGCGCACGTCGCGGCGCAGGTTCTCGGGCCGCAGTCGCTGCAGGTCGAGACGCAGGTAATCCTCGGGGAGCGCAAACCTGTGGCTGTGGTCGCCCAGCGTGGCGGCGGTAAAAGCGCCATCGGCGGTCAGCTGCCGCCCCGCCGGATCGACTGCGAAGTTCCACAGGTGCGCGCGAAGCGTCGCGTCGCGGGTCATATCCCACACGTCGCGGAAGGCCCGCGCGGCGCGGCTGTCGGTGGCATCGGGATCGTCGAGCTGTTCGTCCACGCCCAGGTTGGTCAGGGCCAGGCGCATCAGGTCGAGGCGATCCATGTCGGGTTATCCTTACCAGTTACAGCGGAATGGCGGCGGCCGTGCAGGAGGGTGAAAGCGCGCTCCTGGGTGCACTGGCCGCCGCCGCCCCGCCTCGGTGCCGGGGCAATCGGGCAGGCGCCTTAGGCGGCGTCGCCCGAATAGTAGAGATCGACCACCATGTAGTCGGCGCTGGTCGGCAGCGCCGCCGTGCCGACAGTGGCGATCACGCGCTCGGGCGCGGTCAGCGGATCCGCTGCCGACCCCACCGCCGCCGCCTTGCCGAACAGCGTCGGCGTGTCGGCCGTGGTAAACACCGCCGCGGCCCGGTACTTCGCCGCGCTCTCAGCCGTGCCGATCGCGATCGTCGCAGATGCACCGGCAGTCGCGGTGGCGTTGATGACGCCAAAGGCGAACACCGCGCCGGGCGGCAGCTCGCCCAGCACCACCGTGTCGCCGGACGCCTGGCCATCGTAGGGGATCGTCGCGCGGATGCGCTTGAGCGTTGCGCGATAGATCTGCGAGGGGATCTGCGCCCGGCCCGACACATCGAGCCGGCCGTCCGTTTCGTCCGAATAGGTTTCGGCCATTTTCTCAATTCCTTCTTCTCGACACCGCCGGGTGGCGGCATATCCAGGTGGCGGATCGCGGCTCCGTCAGGCCGGTAGCGGAGGCGGGCCTAAGCCCGCCCCTGCCGTGGTGGCGACTATGCCTCGTTGCAGAGGATGTAGCCGACCTTGCCTTCCTGCAGGCGTGCGGCAGTGACCGCACGGCGCGCATAGGTCTGCGCCGAGTAGTGGCGCGTGGGCAGGCGGGTGACGTCGGTGAACATGCGTTCCCAGAACGCCGCCACCATGCCCGACTTGGCCCAGAACGGCACCTTGCGGTAGCCGCTGCCGTCGACCGTCAGATCGGCGTTCTCGAACCGGGGGTTGCCCAGCTCGATATGCACGAAGTTGAAGCCGAACAGCTTGTGCAGGCGGCCGTCGCGGATCTCGTCGCCGCGCGCGGCGTAATCCTTGCTCACTGCCTGGACCTCGGCCATCAGCGCCGCAGCCTGGCTGGCGGTGATCGCCATCCAGAACTCCTCCATGTCGAGATCGACATGGTTGGCAGCGAGGATTTCCCAGGCTGCGCGCAGCTTGGTGACGGTCAGGTTGACGTTGCCCGCGCCGCCTTCGTCCACCGGCACGACGTTGCCCGAATCGAAGGTGGTCAGCACCGTGCCGTTGCGGCCGGTCTGCACCGTACCGTAGATCCCGCCGATGATGATATCGTCGGTACCGCGCGCGATCGCCCGCGCCGCGGTCTGGGTATAGGTGCCCTGCAGGTCGATGCCCGAGGCCAGCTTGTCCTGGCTGTCGACCAGCATCGCCGCCACGATCGGATCGGGCTGCGCCACCCAGCGGCCGTCATGGCTGACCTCGAGGTACTCGGTCGGATCGTTGCGCCCGGTCTTGCGATAGGGGTTAACGTCGCCGACGTGGTCGGTCAGCTTGAACAGCTCGCCGCTGGCGTCGACCTCGGTGACGCACTTGAGCAGCTTGGAATCGTTCTGCTCCAGCAGGAATTCGACGTTGTCGCGGTACTTGGTGCGGAACGTCTGCGGAATTTCGCTCTCGAACATGGGTTTTCCTTTCAATCGGGGAGGATCGAAAGACTTGCCCGCCGCACCGGCCGGGTCTTTCTGGCGTTGTCGCACGCTTGCGCGGGGGTCTGCCCCTCCTGCTCGCCGGGCCAGGGCGCTCCCCGGCTTGCCGAACCATGCCGCCATACAAAAGCGGCGGGGCTTTCATCCAAACCCCGCCGCTTCCTTCGGTCGGCCGCGTCAACAGGGAGAGGAAACCGGGGCCGCCTAACCTTGCGCCGCGCGGCGCTGCGCCGCCGCTTCGTGCGCCGCCACCACGCGCTGCAGCATGTCGCGCCGCGCGGTCAGCGTCTTGTCGCCGGCCAGGATTTTGGCCGCCTGGTCGCGGTCGGTTTTCATCGCGTCGAGCTCGGCCTTGGCCTGCTCGACCGGGATCTGGAACTTGCCGCCGCCTTCGCCCAGCAGCGCGTCCTCGCCCATGCCGCGACCGAGGCGCGCGAGCAGCTGCATGGTCTTTTCGGTACCGATGCCGCTCTCGATCCCGGTCACCGTGTCCATGTCGAGCTCGAGCCCGGCGATAGCCTTGTTGGCATAGCCGACATTGGCATCGAAATCGGCGCCCCACCCCTTGCGCAGCGCCTCGACCCCGGCCTGCTTGGCCGCCAGCGCCTCGTCGGACTGGCCCTGCACCAGCGCCGCGCCGTGTTCGTTGAAGACATCGACCATCGCCTGCAACGCCTTGGGCGGCAGCACCTGCTCGAACGCCACCTGCTGCATCTTCGCCAGCAGCGTCGCGTCGGCCTCCATACCCTCGGGCATCTTGACCTCGTAGCCCTCGGGCGTGTCGGGCCGGCCGATCGCCTTAGCGTACCGCTCGACCACTTCGGGCGCGTCGCCGTCCTTCGGCACCACCAGCTTGTCGCCCGCTGCCAGGCGCTTCTCCAGCTCGCGGTAGCCGGCGATCGCCGCGTCGGGATCCTTGAAGCCCTTGGCCGTCAGCCAGTCGCGGTTCGATTTCTGATCGGCCGCCGGCGCGGCCGCCGAAAAGCTCTCGAGCCACCGAGTATCACCCGCCGCACCGGCGTCGCCGCCCGCACCGCCGTCACCGGCCGCACCGGCCGCACCGCCGCCATCGCCGCCGCCCTGGCCGATCAGCGCCGCCGCGCCGACGGCGGCACCGCCAGCACCTGCATCACCCGCGCCGGCCGCACCGCCCGCACCGGCTGCACCTGCGTCACCCGCTGCACCTGCTGCTGCATCACTCATCTTTCACCTCCACGAACTTGACAGCCATTGCGCTGTCGACACCGAGAAAACCGCAGATCCGCAACCACACCTCGCGCCGCCCCTCGAGCAGCGCGTGCGTCCGCGGATCCGCATGGAACGTCGATTCGTTGGCGCGGCAGAAGCGCGCCAGGTCGGCCAGCACCCGCTCGCCCGACGTGGTCAGCTTCCCGTCCCTGTCGTGGAACACGCGCTGGTAATGGAACGCGCGGCGCCCGTTGAGAATGACCTGGCCGACCTCGAGCGCCTCGCTCAAGGCCTCGGCCATCACGCCGCGCACGCCCTGGGGATTTGCGTCAGGCAATCACCGACTCCTGTCCGCGCGCTGCAGAAAGATCCTTCACCGCCGCGCCGGCATCCTTGAGCCCGGCAAGCGCCGAACGGATCGCCTGTTCCTGCTCGCGCGCCTCGCGCTTGGCTGCCACGTCCTCGGGCGACGAGAGATAGGCGGTGCGCACCGCCAGCGCCTTGGCCAGCTCGCGCGGGGCCTGCTCGGTGTTGATCGCGTCGTACACGCTCGGGTCGATCGCCGCGACCGGCGCCATCACCTCGACCCAGCGCGAGAACCCCAACGCCTCCTCGGCCTTGGCCGCGCGCGACAGCGGATTGTCGTAGATCACCCGCAGCGCCGCGCCTTCCTCATAGAACTCGGGCGGCGGCTTGGGGATCACGCCGTTGTCGATCAACAGGTCGAGCTCGCGTTCGATCTGCGGGCCGAGCCATTCGACTTCCTGCCGGCTCGCCATCGGTGCCAGCAACATGCCCTGCAGGCGGCTGATCTCCAGCACCTCCGTAGCAGTCATGCGATCGCGCCGTTCTAGCACCAGCGACCACACCTTTTCGAGAAAGGCGTCACGGATCGGCTCGCGTTCGTTGTTGAGCAGCTCCATCCCGATCTGCAGCTCGCCGCCGTGTGCCAGCGGCACGATCTGCGGGTTGCCCATCACGTCGAGCCCGCCCACCGTCACCTTGCCCGGCGCCGTGTGGATGGTCGACAGCACCCCGTCGTCGGGCACCAGCAGCGGCGGGTCGACCGCGCGGTGGCCGGCGCGCAGGATCGTCTTGGCCATCGCGTTGACCGTGCGGATCGCGCCCATCACCTGCGCCGCCGGCGAGCGGCCATAGCGTTCGCGCGGCCCGGTGACATAGCGCGAGAAGGCGATCGGCCGCTTGCGGTAGCCACCCTCGCGGATCTGCAGCTTGTCGGACAGGCAGATGTACCGGCTTTCGATCGCCATGCTACGGTAATCGAACCGCTCGGGGTCGCGATCGTGGCGCGGCCGCACGACGTGCAGGATATCGTGCTGCTTGTCGAACTTGCGCTCGTCGAAATCCTTGCGCAGCACTCCGACCAGGTTCGCGGCGCCGAACTGCTGCGCGCATTTGCGCACCGTCCAGCGGAACTTGCGGTGCAGCGTGTCGACCCGGCCGGTATAGTCCTCGTCGACGTAGCACTCGGACAGGTGCAGCGTCTTGTAGAAGATCCCGCGTCCCGGCCGCCAGTCGATCCAGAACGGGCCGCAGCCGTAGGAGCCGAGCGAGCGAATGTTCATGTTCGCTTCGGGATCGAAACCCGCCTCGGGCGAATAGCGCGCCGAGAACAGCCGGTCGGTCGCCAGCTCGGCCCAGGCCTGGAACTGCGGCGTCTCGTTGAGCGAGGGACTGGTCGACACCAGCGTGTGGTACCGCTCGCCGCGCGGGATGATCATCCCGGTATAGGCCGCGGTGAAGCGGTCGAGCCCGAGCGAGGCGGTATGGTCGAAAATGTCGAGGCCATTGAGCTGGCCGGGCGATTGTTCGTTGAACGCGCCTTCGCCCAGCGGGTTCACCCGCTGGTCGATCTCGCGCCACAACGGCTCCCAGGGCAGGCGCTGGCTCTCCAGCTCGCCCTGGTGATGCAGAATATCGTCGACGATTTCCTGCGTTTCCACGCCCGGCCAGCCCTTCGCCTAGAAGGCGACGCCGCCGGGCGGCAGCTGCAGCTGCTCGCCGGGCGAAACCATCAGGGGGGCGGCCAGCTCGACCCGCACCAGCGGCGCATCGTTGATCGTGCGGTCGGGCGCGAAGCCGTACACGTGCGTGATCCGTCGCCCGCGGGTCAGCGCCGCGCCGGTGAAGTTGAGCGCGGCGGTGGAAACGAACAGGCGTCGCTTGGGCGACAGCATGGCCTCGGTCACCGGCAGCTCACCCTGCACGCGGTTCTCGTCGCCGAGCGCGATCTTCACCGGCACCCTGTCGGCGACCAGCTGGGCCAGCTTGGCGCGGCCCTCGGGGTCGAGCGCGAGCGTTTTGAAACCGCCGCCGGGCTTCTTCTTCGACGCGCGCGGCTTCCTGGGAGCCTTGGCCTTGGCAGCGGCAACGGCCTCGGCCGCTTCCTTGGCCTTGGCATCGGCAAAGCCTTCGCGCTGGGCCTTCTCGTCGGCCTCGGCGGCAGCGGCTGCTGCTGCAAGAGCGACGGCGGCATCGACCGCCCCGTCGGCAGCAGCCACCTCCGCGTCGATCGCCGGCGTCTCGCTGGCGGTTGCACCCTCGGCGGCGGGATCCTGCCCGGCACCGGTGTCGGAATTGGTATGGTCGGTCACTTGCGGTCCTTTCACATGCCGAGGATTTGCTTCACCCCGACGGGGGTCGCCTCGGCGCCGTCCACTCCGGTCAGGATATCTGCCGCACCGCCGCGCCGGCGGCGCAGCTCGCGCTCGCGGCGCACCCGCTCGAGCGTGTCGTCGCGCCGCGGGAGCGGGGCTGCAGCAGCCTGCTTGGGTGCCTTGACTTTCATGTGCTGGACCTCCCTGCGATCAGGCGAACGGGTTGTAATCGGCCTGCACCGTTACCTTGCGCGCGCGGCTTTCATCCAAACCCGCCAGCCCCGCACCCGCCACGCGGCCCTCGCCGCCCGCCACCAGCAGGTACTGCAGCCCGTCGTGCACGTGCGAATACTGGTTCTTGCTCGGGCGGTTCTCGTACCGGCTGTCGCCGCCGGCCACCGCCGTGCGGCGGAACACGTAGCCCGAATTGAACCCGCGCCGCAGCACCGTGCAGCGGCGGTCGACCAGCAGCCCCGGCTGTCCCTGCTCGATCAACCGCTTGAGCGGGCGCCGCACCGCCTCGAGCCGGATCGTCAGGTCGTTGTTCGGCACCGGCGCCGGCCGAACGCGGATCTTCGCCACCTTCGCGACCGTCTGCAGCCACGACATTTCGTTGCCGCTCTGATCGGTGCCCTTGGCTGCCATAGGGTCGGCGGCGGCATACTCGACCGGGAAGCCAGGGAAACGCGATGCCAGCAAGTCGGCCAGCGCCTCGCCGAACGCGGTCGGGCCGACCGTGTCGAGCTGTTCGTCCTCCTGGTCGATGATCGTCGCCAGCTCGGCGAGGATCCGCCATTGCCCGCTCGCCAGGCGCTGCCCTATCACCGCGGCAGGCGTCAGCCCCGCATCCATGCCGATTCGCAGCGGCAGGCCCTTCACCGGCTCGAGATCGGCGGTGTGGATCCTGTCCGACCACTCGGGATAGACCGGCATGCCCGAGCGCACCGCACCCCACTTGTTGTCGATCATCCGCAGCTTCATCTGCTCGGACATGACCGCCGCCTGCTTGCGGTAGTAGATCCGCCCCGATTCGCGGCTGCCCTCGCCGCTGGGGTCGAGATTGTGCAGGTTCTCTGCATTTGGCTCGAGCCCGCCCGGCTGCTCGAAAAACTCCAAAAGTGGCTGTTTTCCGCCAGTTTGCTCGCGGATCAGCTCGGCCAGGTCAGGGTCGATTTTCTGATTTACGAACAAATCGTACAGGTGGTTGTCCTCGTCGGGAGCGTTGAAGTCACCGAAGATCTGCGAGATCCTGCAGCCGCCCTCGCCCGCGCTCGGGAAGCGCCCGACGCGGCCCACGCCGAGCTCGAGCAGCATCCGCGGCAGCAGATCCCACTCGTTTGCCCACAGCCCGGTGCCCTCGAATCCGCGCAGGATATCCTCGACCGCGTGCTCGCCGAGCGCCGAAAACAGCATTTCCATGTCGAGCTGGTAGAAGCCGGGATCGCCGCGCCGGCCGACGTCGATCGTGAAGCTGTGCCGGCGCGGCGCGTCGCCCGACCACTTGCCCAGGTTCTTGGGGATCCACTGGTGCCAGGTCTTGATCAGCGTGCGGTCGAGGTTGGGGTAGGTATCGCGCACCGCCATGATGCGGCACCGCTTGACCATGCAGCCGCGCGCCGGATCCGGCATCGCCCGCTGCGACATGCCGAGGCGAAGGCTGCGGGCAATTCCCGCCACAGTCTTGCCACCGCCCACCGGCCCCATTATGCCGGAAATGAAAGCGCGCGATTTCACGAACGCCGACGCCACCGGCCCCACAGGGGTCATCAGCCGCTCTAGCATTGCGGCTCCCTTCCTCGCCAGCCGTTCACCCCGACCCCATGGCGCGGGTCCGAGGTTTCGCGATTTTTTTCAGCCGTCCCGGCTATCGACGCCAGCGCCCGAGGCGCCAGCAGCTTGATTGGCGACGCGAGGCCTTCGCAGAAAATCCGAAATCGCCCGTGTGCGACCCCGCATGGGGAGCGGAGCTCGCCGATTGGGGGGGGTGGGGGGGTCCGATCGGCTTCGCCGATCGGCGACGGGGTGGCACCTCGATCGAGAAGGCCGGAAACCTGACGGCCACACGCCGAAAAGCGCGCCGCTTCAATGGCTTGGCTGGCCATATCCGACACCATCAATCCGACGCCTCGGCATCGTCGCCGCTATCGTCCTGATTTTCCTCGGCAAAGCCCAGCGCGGGCAGCTCGTCGAATTCGGCATCGGCGATATCGTCGAACAGGCCGGTCCCGGCACCCGCGACCAGGGCGAAGTCGCCGCGCAGGTTGACGTTCATCGTCGCCGGCATCTTCCCCTCCACAAACGGCAGGGCGATATCGGCGCAGCGGATCTGCCGATCGAGCGCCTCGGTCTTGCTGCAGCCCAGCTGCGCCGCCAGCTGGTCGGTCGGCCGGCCGTAGATCCGCGCCAGGACGGCCGCCGGATGCGGCCCCATGGTCAGCAGCCAGCGGCGGAAGTCGGCGTTGCGCTTGTTGCCCGAGCCGGGCTTCCTGCCGCCCTTGCCCTGCCGCCGCTGATGCTCGCGCACCGCCCGGTACACGTCGCAGTCGAGCTCGCGCTGGATCTCGGCGATCTCCCTGGCATCGGCGAACGGCAGCTGGTCCTCGTCGTCCTCCTCGGCCAGCTCTTCGAGCAGCTGCTGCTCGGCCTGGTCGAGCTCGAGGCCGAGCTGCTCGCCCTGGGCGGCATCGGCCGCGGCCCGATGCGCCGCGGCCGCCTCGCCCAAAATTTCCGCCGACCCGCCCGCCTTCGACACCCCAGATCACCCTAGAAAACTGCACCGCGAGGCGGCGGCCTATCAGCGGTCGATCGACTTCATCCAAACCGGCGCGGCGGCCTGTTACCCTGTTACCCACCCTCACGAAGGCAGGGTAACGCCGAAAGTTACAGCCAATCACCTGATTTTTGGGCAGTTCCCTATGTTGTAACCGTGTAACCCATATACCAACACATTATAATGTGTGCGCGCGTGCGAGCGCATGCGCATCAAGAGACACGCGCAATCGCGGTAACACGGTAACAAGCCGCGATTGGTTAACGATTTCAGACATTTGTGCGTTACCGGAGGCGTTACCCTTGGCGTTACCACCCTCCCCCCGACCCGGTTACAGCAAGCAACCGGCCGCGCTCGAGCACTATTAGCCGCCCAGGGGCGGGGGCGACAAGCGAAATGTGAAGGGAAGGGCTCGAGGCGCGTCGCGCTGGCCGATCGCACCGCCAGGGGCCGGGGTTGAGCATGGACGCCGGGCGCACCGGATCGCTGCGCGATCCTGCCCGGCGAACTTTTTTTTGCTAAGGGGATTGACACCGGGTTTTGTGCAGCTTATCTGCACACCTGTTCCCGGCAATCGAGGCCGGGGATGGCAGCAAATGGAGGCTGACAATGACGATCCCCACCGACAATGCGGTTTACGCTCTCACCGCGGCAACCAGCTTTCCCAAGGGCAAGTGGTTCCTCTCCCGCTACATGACCGCTCTGCCGATCGCGGCAGGCGATCGCGATCAATTCGCGGAGCTCAACTGATGGCCGCCAACGACTTCGACTATTGCGAAGCGCACGGCCTGCAGCCGTGCGATCGCAACCTGACCTATGTGCGCCGGATTCGCCTCGCCGGTGCATGGCTTCGCGGCCGTGCGCTGGAACAGCTCGAGCGCGATCGCGACGCGCTCGGCGGCGGCATCCTCGGCCCGGCTCACCCGGTCAACCGGCGCAATGCCGCGGCCTGCAATGCCGCCTACGCTTTCGAGGATCGCGCGATGGCTGCCCGCAAGGTCGGCCGCGATCGGCAAAGCCGGCAGGCCAGCAAGCCGCGCCTGCAGCTGCTCGCCGCCGCGCCCTTGCGACGGCCGGTGGCACAAGCCGACGTCGACGGGCTCGCGCTGTTCGACAGCTACCGCAGCCCCGCGCTGCTCTGAATTCCCCTGGCGCCTGGCATCGGGCCGGGCGCCCCGACAATGGAGGTTGATTATGGGATGGTTGATTTACAACGCTTTCGAGTCCGTGCCCTGCCCGCAGGCCGAGCTTGACCGGATCTGCACCTGGGGCGACCAGGGCGACGGCTGCCGGGTGCTGGCCAGCGCGATCGTCGGCCGCGCCTACTATGCCGCCGCGCGGATCGAACGGCCGAACGTGCAGCCGCGGATCGTCGCGCTGGTGGCTTTGTTCCAGCGCCAGCCCTTCGGCTACAAGCTGATGGACGAAACCGTGGGCCCGAACGAACGGCGCTGCCCGCGGCAGATCCTCGAGCTGCTCACCCCGATCTGGCCGGGCGATGCCTGGGCGGCCGAATGGCGCCGCGATTGCTGGGCGCAATTCGGCGGCGAGCCGCAGGGCCGCCAGCTGCAGCTGGTCTGACCCCAGCGGTGCGGTGCGACAAATCCGGTCGCACCCATCCGCTGGGGCCATTCCGGCCCGGCTCAATGGAGGTTGAACACCATGAAAGACAAGCAAACCAGCGGTCAGATCGACGGCAGCGACGGCCGCGTGTTCCGGTGGATGCTCCAGGGCGACTCGCGCCCTGAAATCTACGGATGGATCGAACGCGACTACAAGGTTGAACCCGACAGCGGCGGCTTCTGGCGCACCGACGATCCCCAACAGGCCGCCAAGCGCGCATGGGCTGCCTTTCCCGCAGCCAGGGAGAACGCACAATGAGCAACCAACAGATCACCGAGGGCCAGATCCTCGCCAGCAGCTGGGGCTACGAGCAAACCAACGTCGACTTCTACCGCGTCGAGCGCATCGCTGGCCAGTTCGCCGTGCTGCAGAAGCTCGGCAGCAAGGAAACCAGCGACGGCGAGCTGGCCATGACCGGCCGCGCGGTGCCCGACGAGGCGGTGCTGGTTAGCGCCCGCTTCCGCCGCAAGATCCACAAGGCCAGCTGGGGCAGCACCTTCGTGCAGATCACGCCCTACGCCTACGCCTACCCCTGGGACGGCCAACCCTGCCGCACCAGCTGCTACGCCTGAAAGGAACCACAACCATGATCGACAATTTCCAGCAGCGCCTGCTCGCCCGCATGGGCGGCCGCGAACGCTTCAAGGGCAACTTTACCGCGCGCACCATGTTCGACCTCGACAAGCGGATCGACCGCGAGCTCGCCGACGCCGAGGCCAGCGCCCGGCAGGGGCTCGAGGCGATCGCCAGCAGCACCGCCGCCGCACCGGGGTCGATCGACTCGAGCAGGCCGTCGATCGCAAGGGTCGCGCCTTCCCCGCCGTCCGGTGGCGCGGCACCGCGTACCTGGTCGGGCTGGTCGCGCGCGACAGCAGGCTCATGCTTCGCCGCGCGCCGCCCGCATTTCTGCCAGCGCCAGCTCATAGCGCCGACGATCCTCGGCCGCTTGCTCCCAGGTGCCTGTACCGAGCAGCCGGAAGCGGGTACAGCGCGGGTTGTCGCCGTTCGCATCGCTCACCCACTCGGCCGGAAAGTGCGGCTCGCCGATCGAATAGGCCAGGGCGTTGGCCAGGATGAGGCAGCACTCGGCCATTTCGTCGCGCTGATCCTCACTGTTGTATTCGCACCGATCGCAAAACTTCGCCTCGAACTCGCAGCCTTCGGTGCTGTTGCTCGGCCGATAGGGTATCGTCGCGCTATCCATCCATCTTCTCCCTCTGCCGCGCGGCCTCGCGTTCCTCGATCTCCACCAACTCGGTGATCGGCAGCGTGGTGCAGGCGGTCACGCGACCGCCGATCCGTTGCCGATCGTACCGCACCGCCCCCGGTGCCCGGCGCAGCGCCTGCGCCCAGGTGCCGCTGTTCCACCGGCTGCCCTGGAACAGCTCGGCCAGTCCCGCATGGTCGCTCGCCACCGCCACGTAGGTCACGCCGGGCACCAGCTTGCCGCCCGCCTTGCGCTTGGGGTCGCCGCCCGGCAGCACCCGCAGCCCGATCCGCTGCAGCGCGTCGTTGGCGCTCTGCCGCAGGCTCGCCGCATCCGCCACGCCCCAATCGTCCGTGGTCACCGACTGCAGCAGCCACTCGCTCACCTGTTTCTTGGATCCTGCCCCGGTCAGCTGCACGTTGGCATAGACCAGGCGCTCGATGCAGCGCGTCGCCTCGCTGGCATTGTCGCTCGCCTCGGTCAGCTGGTCCTTGCCCAGCAACTCGGCCCAGCGCGCCAGCTCCGCGGGCGTGGGCGGCGCTTCCGATAGCGCCAGGTGCGCCGCGGCGAGCAGGCTGCCGAACTGGTCGGCGGTGCGCCCCTGGTGCCCGCCAATGTCGATCATCGCGTTGCGGAACAGCCGCAGCCGGTCGCGCCACAGCGGCCAGCGATCAGCCATGTCCTTGCGCAGCTGCTCGCCGAGAACCGCCAGCTCGCGCTTGCACTCGTCGAGCGGTGGCTCGCGCAATGTCCCGGCGATCTCGTCGAGCTCGAGCACCGCCAGGCGACTCTTGTCCTGCGGCGGGATCGGCGGGATCAGGATGCTCGAGAACAGGAAACAGCTGGTCGCGCGGAATTCGTGGCCTTCGTGATCCTGCCCGCCGCGCAGCACGTTGCCCTGGCTGGTGGCGGCGAGGCGGGCCAGCTTGATCAGCGCCAGCATCTTGCGGTTGTCCTCGTCGGCCTCGGCCTCGTCGATCGCCACCGGCAGCGACTGCTGGCCGAGGATCTGCCGCACCGCCGCCTCGGTCGCGTCGGGGCTCTGCAGGATCCCGTTGCCGTGGATCAGCCCGGTGGCTTTCTGCAGGTGGCTCTTGCCCGTCGCCTTGTCTCCCGCCAGCCAGATCAGCGGCCGGTAATCGAGCGCCCCGCCATAGATCGCCGCCGCGTTCCACCCGGTCAGCAGCATTGGATCGACCGTCGGCCGGGCATAGCGCCAGCACTCGAACAGGCCGTGGATGATGCCGCCCGCGCTGTTCGCGAATTCCACCCCGCGCGTCTCGAGATACTCGCACAGCCGCGGTGCCAGCGCGCTGGCGTCCTTGGGTACCTTCTTCGCCGGCCGCGGGATCGCCGGCTGCGTCGGATAGACCAGATCCTCGTACAGCCCCGGCTTGCACCACTGGCCGTGCAGCAGGATCCGGTCGCCCGCGTGCAGCACCAGGCTGCCATCCTCGGCCTGCCACCCGCCGCGGCCGCGCACCCTCTCGCGCGGATCCCACACACCCTTGCTCGCCGCCGCATCCATCAGCAGCATGCTCACGTCGTCGGTGCGCCAGCCCGTCACGATCCATTCCTCAATCTCGTCGCCGGCGGCATCCCTGGTCTTGACCAGCTTCTTGCGCGGCCACTGCTCGATCAGGTAGGCCGATCGCGGCGCGAACAGCGCGACGATGTGCTTGTTGGCCACCTGGTCGGCTTTCAGCGCGCGCAGCTCGCCCAGCGCCGACAGGTAATAGAACAGCCCGCCCTGCGTCCCCACGGCCGCCACCGGGCAGCTCTCGGGCATGCCGGGTCCGTCGTGGTCGACGGGCGCGGCCGGATCGCCGGTGATCCCGGCTTCCTGCGCCGCGTCGAGCGCCGCTTTCACGCTGTCCAGCCTGCCTGCCAAGCCCGACTCCCTGCTGCTATGACCCGGCGCGTGCCAGGTCGTTCAAGTCCTTCACCCCCGGCGGCGGCACCGCCTCGAGCACCCGGCGGCCTTCGCCGCGGTACCGTTCGACCGCCTGCAGGTAGGTCGCCGCCGCGTCCGAATCGGGCGCGTCGTTCTGTTTCAGCATCACCAGCTCGCGCGCCTGCTCGGGCAGCGCCAGTGTGACCATGTTGCCCACGGTGATGGCGGCGATCGCCGCGATATCGGGATCCGCCACCGCCGCGGTCAGCCCGTCCTCGATCCCCTCGCTGATATGCAGCCGGCCGAGGCGCAGCGAGCGCAGCGGGCCCTTGTACCGCTGCCCCGCGGCATCGCGGCCCAGCCACAGCTTGATGTGCCCGCCGGTAAAACTGCCCGCCACCTTCTTGGCATCGCGTACCCGGCCGCGGTGATCGTGGCCCAGCTCGGCCGCCCCGGCCTTGCCGCGGCCATCGGCGCGCAACCAGGTCCGGTGGCAGGCGATGAACCGGCCGGTCGCCAGCTCGGTCACCGCCGCCACCATCGCCGGCAGCTCCACCAGCTTGATGAAGCGATCGGCGTCCTTGTCGAACACCCAGTACGGCAGCGCCGGATGGTACCGCAGCACGCCCGGCCCATGCTCGAGCACGCCGAGGTCGATCCCGCGCGCCAGCAGGTAGCGGTCGACCGGGTCGCCGCGCTCGAGCGGCCGCGCTGCCAGCCAGGTGGCATGCGCGCGCTTGCGCCGGGCCTCCTGCTCGGCTTCGGCCCCGGCGTCGCGCGCCGCGGCGCGCGCCTGCGCCTGCTGCCGCGCCTGCTCGAACCGCGCCGGGTCCATCTGGTCGATCCCCAGCCAGCTCTTGGCCCACGGCACCGCGCGCTTGTAGTCGCCGCCGAACAGCACCAGGCACACCAGCTTGAGCGCGTCGCCGCCATCGGTCCCGGCAAAGTCCTTCCAGATCCCGCGCCGGGCATTGCGGCCGACGTGGATCGACAGCGACTTGCCCGGCTCGCCGGCCAGGCTGCCCACCGTCAGCTCGCTCCCCGATCGCCGGGCATTCGGCAGGATCTCGGCCACCAGGCTGTCGATCCGCTCGGCCAGCATGTCCGAGATCTCGCTTTCGGTGAGGCGATCGGAGGTCACGCCGAAAGGATCCTAGAGCATCGCCGGCGCCGCTCGCGCTTGTACGCAACCTCGCTCATGGAGATCCGGGCATCCGCCCGCTTGATCGCTGACCAAACGGTGACCCGGCTCACAAGAAAGGCGGCTGCAATATCGTCCTGCGACATGTTCGTTTCCCGATATAGCCGCACGATTTCGGCGTCCCGTTCGCGTTGATCGGGCCTCGGCAACTTGCCGCCACGAAGATGACAGGCTGGACGCCAGCTCATTCCGGCGCCCCATGCTTCTCGTCGTAGCGCGCCCAGCGGCGCAGCTGCTGGCGATTGCGCGGCTTGCGCCAGTACGGCTCGACCGTGCCCGTCAGCGGCTCGCCGCGCACAACCTCGATCCGCCCGGTATCGACGTCGTAGGTCACCACGTCGCGCCGATCGGCACCGTCGAACAGCACGCCCACGTGGCTGCAGCAGGGGTGATGGTGCGGGTCGGTCGACAGGATCGAAAGCCGCCGCGGCGGGGTTTCAGGATAACTCATGCTGCCACCTTTCGCAGACTGCAGAACCGGCTCTCGCACCGCGCCGCCGCGTCGTTGCCGATCAGCCGGTCGCATTGCGCGCAGAACCGCGCCAATCCCTTCTCGCGCGCCTCGTAGCGGTCGCGCGGCGCGGCGGTGCCGCCGAACACCGTCGGCGGCAGCGCCGGTCCCGGCCGAGGCGGCGGCACTGTCGCCACCTCGACCGGTTCCACACGCGGTTGGCAGGCATTCCGGGGTACTACATCGCCCTCCACCGGCCCCTTTGGTCCCGCAGGTGCCTGCCCTTCGCAGCCGCCCGCGCCGGCGGCTGTTGATGAACCCGGTGGAGGTGTCTCGACGGAAGTTAGGTGAAGTTCGCCTTCACCGCCCACATCGCCGCCTGCTCGTAATTCGTCAGCGCGATCGAGCGGCAGCGGTTGTCCGGCACTTTCTCGCGCAGGAACTGCATCAGCTCCTCCGTGCGCTGCTTGATCCCGGCGACGACGTCGCTTCCCGACGGGTTGAATTCGGGCAGGGTGCTTTCCTTCTCGGCCATGGCTTTCTCCTTCTGACCGCGGCGCGGAAGGGGCCGCGCCTCCCACGTCGACAGCGGCCGAGCGCGCCAGCGCCAGCACACCGGCGACGATCCGCTGCATCCGTTGCCGCTGGTCGAGCCGCGCCATCAGCCTCGCCCCAGCACCACATGCGGATGGAACTGCAGGATGCGCGCGCGCAGCTCGGCCGAGCCCTTGCGCATCTTCGCATTGGAATCGTCGGGCCGGTCGTCGAACGTGCTGCAGCACTTCTCCACCGTCACCGTGGCCAGCCCCAGCGCCGCGGCGATCGTCGCGTGATCCTGCCCCGCGTCCCACAGCGCCAGGATCTCGCGTTCGCGCGGCAGCAGCGCGTCGTGCAGGTCGGGCCGCGCGTTGCACTGGCTCGCCCGGTTGCGCGCGTTCATCGCCCGCCATGCCCGCGGGTCAACAGAGCATTAACACGTTTACCGTACGGGTTTGCCGGGATCTGGTGGCGGGTGGGAGCCCGCAAGGGGGGATTTGCATGCACCACCGCCGGTCACGCCGCGCGTTCGAGCGGCTGTTCGAGCAGCGGCAGCTCGTAGAAATCGTTGGGCGTCACCGCGCCCGCCGTCAGCACGTAGATCTCCACCGCTGCGCCGCGGTTCGGCAGCCGCCGCCCGGTTTCCCAGCGATAGACGTTGAGCGCGTCGGGCCGGCTCGGCAGTCGCGCCGCCAGCTGCTCGCGCGTCAGCCCCTCGTTTTCCCGCCAGTCCTGCAGCTTCACGGCTTGCCCCATCCTCCGGCGCACCACGCGCCATGTCCAAATTGGATAGACAAGCCGTTTCCAAAATGGCAATATGCCAATATGGCAATTCGGGGGACAAGCTATATTCGCCTGGTGAGCGACAACACTTCACCCCCCAATCGCATAGTCGAGCTGCGCGAGGCGATCGGCATGTCGCAGGCCGCGCTCGCACGGCAGATCCACTGCACCCCGTCGGCGCTGTCCAAGGTCGAAACCGGCGACCGCAAGCTCGACCAGCTGTGGATGCGCCGCATCGCCAACGTGCTCGGCGTCGCCCCGGCCGAGCTGCTGCCTCGCGTCGACAATCCCTGGGCGCTCTCGCCCGAGGAGAAGGCGTTGATCGAACGGCTGCGCGCCGGCAGCCGCGAGGACCGCGATCGTTTCGCCCGCGTCGCCGACGCGGTGATCGACTGGAACGGCCCGCCCGCCGAGGATGCCGCGTGACGCCATTTCCAAAACGGCAACTTTTTTCTTGACGCCATTTCCATTCTGGACATAAAACGCCACCCGTAAGCAAACGGGGAGCGTTCCAATGTCCGCACTGGCACCATCGTCGCCGCCAGCGCCCGATCGCAGGATCGACGCCGACCGCTTCACCTGCGGGATCCGCTACATCAAGCAGCGCGCCGGCGCCCTGCGCCTCGGCAACACCGCGCTGGTGCGCTACGTCGCCGCGCTCGTCGCCGACAGCGGCTTTCCCGAACCGTTCCCGCTGTTCGTCAAGGGCCAGGGCAACACCCGCGAGGTCCGTCTCGGCAGCCGCTGGAACGTGCGCGCGGTCGACGCCTGGTTCGACGGCCAGCTGCCGCCCGATCTCGCCTGCGCGATCAGCCAGCAGGACATGGCCCGCGCCGCCGATACCATGGATCAGCGCGCCGCCAACCTTCGCTTGGTTGGAGCCAGCGCCGCGTGACCTTCCCCCTCACTCGCGCCGGTACAAGCGAACCCGCCGGCGCGGGTGAACCGGCCGCGCCTGGCGCGGTCGGCCGGCTGCCATCAGTCGGTGCCCCCCAAGGTCAAGGCGGCGGATGGCAGCCTTGGCCGGAGGCATGCTGACATGGGCAAGCGTCGCCTGCCTTGCGACGTGCCCACCTGCACCCACGAACGCTATCGCTGGCAGCGCCTCTGCGACAGCTGCTTTCGCCAGCTCCCGCACCGGATCCGCACCGCGATCCTCGACCACTGGCGCTTCGGCAACCGCAAGCTCCACCGCCAGGCCTGCCGCGATGCGGCCCGCTACTTCGCCACGCGCACCAGCGCCAACGACGATTTCGACCAGGACCCCGGAGTGAACGACTGATGGCGCGGCAACCCCACATCGGATGGCGCAGCGCCGCCGTATGGCTGCTGCTGGCCCCCGCCAGCGCCGCGGCGGCGATCGGGCTGCTGTATTGGCTGCTGGCCGCCTGATGCCCGAGATTTACCAATCCGCGCCGCGCGGTTCGCGGCACCACAGCAAGGAAGACAATCAATGACAAAGCAGCTGCCCGACGATCCCTGGATCGGCAAATTCGTGATCGTGCGCACGCGCGATGCCGGCGTCCACGCCGGCGTGCTGCGCTCGCGCGACGGCCGCCAGTGCGAGCTGGCCGAGAGCCGCCGCCTGTGGCGCTGGCGGGTCAACGGCAACAAGGGCATCACCCTGTCCGATCTCGCCGTCCACGGCCTCGATACCCGAGACACGCGCGTGGGCGCAGCCGTCACGCTGGTGTTGACCGAGAACTGCGAGATCATCGCCTGCTCGCCCGAGGCTGCCGAGAACATCGCGCAGTTCCCCACCTATGTCCCCCGCTAACAAGGGCTACGGCGACGGCGACGGCGACGGCGACGGCGACGGCGACGGCGACGGCGACGGCGACGGCTACGGCTACGGCTCCGGCTCCGGCTCCGGCTACGGCGACGGCGACGGCGACGGCTCCGGCTCCGGCTCCGGCTACGGCGACGGCTACGGCGACGGCGACGGCTACGGCGACGGCGACGG
>Ga0210043_1000498_pt1 | contig 41899 bp, 58 predicted proteins | sample CryGeymet201501t_FD_183990 | JGI IMG/M metagenome (GOLD analysis project Ga0210043, IMG submission 183990) | Groundwater microbial communities from Crystal Geyser aquifers in Utah, USA - Crystal Geyser metaG 2015-01t (SPAdes) (version 2) | ecosystem: Environmental > Aquatic > Deep subsurface >... | reverse complement strand
TGGAATAACCTACAAGAGTGATGAGCACACCGCCCACACCTAATGAGATAATCTGTTGTGTTTCATTACTCAATGCTATCGCCTCATCCGTCTGTAGCACGTAATAGCCTAGCCACTAGAATAGGCCGACCAAGCCATAGCAGCATTGCTATTAGTAACCAAGTCGTACCGGCGATAGCAAATGATGAACTAATAGGGCTAATAGCTAGACCAACTACTGATTCGTACAGCCTATCCCAGCCCAACTCAATAAAGATAGCAGCACTACGAAATAGTGCTGATCCTACTAATAGAGCACCAGAAAGTACGCCCGCAAATAATACCCTACTTAGAAGAAACACCAATGTAGCCGCTGCTGCTGTTGCAAATACAATAGCCCACACCTGTCCGTACCCCAAATATTCCGGGGGATAAGACCAAGTTAAGACTCCTACTAACCCGTATATAATTGAAATACTAATTCCAATTATATACAAAGTTCTGACACTGTAATGGGGCGCTAACATTTCGTTCATACTGACGGGAATGTGAGGATGCAATCCCAAGTTTTAGGTCCACAAACTCCATCCACGGTTAGGCCCATAAAGGCTTGAACGTTTTTAAGCGCTTGCTCGCTTTGTGGCCCGAAGTTACCATCTACAGTAACAGTCTGATTCCACATATCTTTCAAAGTACTTTGCATCCGCTTAACTGGGATACCTACAGAGCCGCGGCGAACTGTAGTAACTTCAACTTCGATCATAGTAACTGCTCCTGGAATAATCGGCTTAGGTGTAACTGGTGGTACAACAATTGGAGGAGTCGGATTACCTACAGGGGGTAGATTTACTCCATTAACTTTATCTTGGAATGAACGTCCGTCAGAAAGGAAATCTGGGTGGAATTCGCAATGAAGCCAAACCGCCCAACTTTGACCCATCTGACTACCTGTAGGTTGAACTTTCCAACCATCTGAATCAAGAGGTCTACCGCTGGTTCCTGGGGGCCGCCAAATTAAAGAGCGCTTGTAATGATGGATTGCCTGTAAACCTGTTTCCTTGGAAGTAGCAATTAGTAGTGGAATAATTTCAGTATCCACTACGTAAAGACCTGGACCGGGGTTTTCATATCGCCAATCAAACGCGGCTCCAAAACCATGCGTACTTTGACTGGTTCCACCTACAATTGGGCGATCACCATGACACCCTAGGTATTGCCCACCATAAGTATCCTCTAGGAAAGTACGCAAACTTTGAGGAGCGGGGTTACAACTTTCATAAGGTTCTTTGTCCCAATCTAGACCTACAGGGTTGGACTGGTAGTTATAGAACTCGGTCTGAATCATAAAGTTAATTCCTTTACTGCTACGGCTTCTAGTTCATCCGCAATAATACGGGCTGTGTGGCCATCAACGTGTTTAACTACAATCTCCAGGATGGCGGTCATCATGTACGTGAGGATTCGTGGATCGAAGTCTTTTTGTGCAACGAACTTACCTGTAAGTTCGTGGAAGTACTTAATGCTTGATAAGTCTCCTGCGGACACATTACGGGCAATTGCCAACCGGCTTTCTTGCCATGTGTCGTAGTCCATTAAGTTTTCAATGAGCTTATCGTAGTACTCTCGATTAGCTTTTGTACGAAGGAAGTTATTCCACTGTTTCGTACTGAGAGACACGTCTTTGAGTTTTGCTGCAACGGACCTTTTATCTGAAACGTCCATAATGATGTTACAGGCTGCAACGAAACGCGGGTCTAAAATCTTGGTAGTTTTGAAGTTAATCTGGAATGGAGGTAAGCCCCGTGCATCTTCCAGGATCTTATTAACTTCCGTGAACAGTTCTTCTAGTTGCTCACTGCCCATTTCAAGAAGGATTGGGACTCTTTGTTTGAGATCTTCAAAGTTGTAAGAACCTTCTAAAAGGTACTGAGTGTTGAGGACTGTAACTACTTCTTTAATGTGAAGGCTGGGTTCTACAGCTTCATCATAGGTGGTAGTAGTAACAATTGTGTTGGGGATACTACCATCCGAAAGATTTAACTTAAGTAGTTCAGGGATCGACATTTTCTCCATGACAAACCTTAGGGTATCAATTAGTAAGATGAGAGTCAAAATTTTCCCAAAAAAATTTTGGAAATTGAAGGTACCCCCTAATTTTTCAGGTTGTGGTGCCAAAAGGAAAAAACATTCAAGATCGCATGTTCAGGAGGGATCGAACACACGTTTGGTTACCGGCCAAATAGTTGTACCCGCAACCAATGACCATTGAGAAATGGTCTCATTCAATATCTCAACATTAAGATGATGACCATTGATATGATGAACGGGGTGCATGATATATCAAGCAGGTGCTAACTACTTCTTTCCTTGTTGGTGACAATTGTCTAAAGGTATTGCGTTCTATGTTGCATCGGAGTAGAGTTAATCCCAGATCGAGAGAGGTTCTCGACAAGAAAGAAAGAGAGAGACCAATGGCAACCACGAACAACGAGAGCAAGGTTCCCCAGGACGTTACGATGCTGGCGACTCTTGCTCAGGCGATTAGTACGATCGCCAATGACATTGCACTGCCGGTTCTGTCCGGTCAGTACTTCAACATTGACAACCATGCTTCAATTAGCAAGGAACTTCGGAAGCTGCAAGAATTGGTCGGTGGAATTGTCACCGAACATGACAAGCTGGCCGACGCTACCGGAAATGCTCGGCTCGTTGGAAAGCGAGGACGAACCGCCGGTGATGCTAAGGTTCCCACTACAGTCGATGACGTTGTAAAGCGTCTGACTAAGACTAAGTGAGAGATTAGAGAGGAGAGAGGTCGAAAGGCCTCTCTCCTCTCTTTTTCTTGGAGCAAGCTCCAAGGTCGCAATACTTGAACCCGTAATTACCCCATTTATTTAAATACACAAAAAAGCCCCCACCCTATTTATTCAATAGGATGAGGGCTTTTTAGTTTTTATAGATTACTTAGTGAGCCGTGAAATCACGTCATCAACAGTTGTAACCTTTGTATCGGCAGAAGCCTTACGACCCCTTTTACCGACGAGTCGGAATTGTGGGTTAACTTCATCGGCCAACTTATCGTGCTCGACGACAACTCGGTTAATGAATTCCTGCAAATCCCTAAGGGCTGCACTCATTTCCTGGTGATTCTTGCCCTCGAAATACTTACGAGTGCCGATGATTTGCAGTCCGTAAGTTTCGGCCACAAATTCCTTGATCTCAGTGAACTTTTCCATTTTAATTTCCTCTTTTAATTTCCTAGGTGATCCCTGTTGACCACCGATTGAAGCGTACCACGGGACATGATGACATGCAACATTCGACGGCGGATATCTCATGACCTACAGGTCCAAATGACCGCTATGTAGTTTCTCTCAACTAGTTGAGAGGTCGCAAGGTTTGTTGACCTACAGGGAATCCCCCGATTTATTTTCCCACAATTAGTCGGGCTTTTACTAAACTTGTATTGCGCACTGTAACGCTAGGTCGCATAATCATTTGGTACTACTTCTTTGGGGCTATTTAATTTCCGGCATACCCATGATGGACCTGTTAAATTGATCCAAATAGGTCCATGATCTACCTATTTTTCAACTTTTAACTTTTTCATTAGCGAACTCACTAATCGCTCTCTCTTAGTACTCTTTCCCCCTTTAGGGGGTAAAGGTACTTGAGAGAGTGAGTACCGGATGTCTATTCTCACGATATAGACGAATTTTATGCCTCTGACCAGGGCTTATATAGTGAACTCATTTCACATGAGATACCCTGCGCTATCTCATCCCATTATCATCCACCCCTATAGCTGAGCACTATCCCCACCCCTCACCCCCACAATAACGCACTATCATACCTCCCTACTTCACATGAGATACTATCATTTTGCCCCTTGTGCCCAGCTATCAACTAGCGTAAAATATCCACTATGGACAGACCACTAACCCCATTAGAAATAGCTATCATTCATGAGCTACCTAACACAGCCTCACAAATAGCTAAACGCCTCAATAAAACTCAGCCAAATACCTACAGAATCCTTAAGCGTTTGTACGACAACAAATTAGTTACTAAGGATGCAGACTCAGTATACCACTGGCCTAACTACGTTCCATTACCTGAGATCCCCGCGGAATTAAAGGGGGTAATCAATCCGGAGTCTAATTCCAGTGCATGGGTTAAGTTCTTTGAGGCTGCTTGGGAAGGAGCCCCAGATAAATACCAAGAGACTGATTTCGACGCAATGGTAGAGTACGTAAACAAACATCTAGTTGTTGCTGCCAGGGTCGCATTTTATTCCCAACTAATCATTGAAGCACAAGGAGAAACCAAATGACTAACGAACAGTACCAAACAATCATCAAAAGTCTATGTGACGCTTTAAGCGAAGTAATCACTGACAACAATCAACTACGAACTCATAATGCTGAACTAAGAGCAAGATTACTTAAGCTGGATGAGGTCCCTAGTATTCTTAGGTTCACTTTAGGAGACTGATTGAATTAAATCTCGGCGTTGGGGTTGTGCTCGGTGCTCGATCGTGCTAGCGTTCGTGGTGGGCCAATGAGACCCCGGAATTAAATAAAAGGAGAAAAAAGAAATGGGAATCAAAGAGACAGCTCTTTCAATCGCTCAGAAACACTATGGCGATTGCTACCTCATGGATTCATGGGTAGAAAATGAGTGGCATATCATGAAGCTCCCTGAAGTTTGGCAGGCTAATGTTGTCTGTCTCAATGATGGCTGGTTCATTGAAATCCCTGAACTTGAGGGTGACGTTGTTATTGGTTCAACTTTCATGGAGGTTAAGTGATGGCATACGTAATTGATACCAACAAAAAGTACGTGTCTCATATCGGCGACGAAGCATCATGTCGTCAATACATTTCCAACGCACAATCTTTGTTCGGTGGTTCATTCACAATTGCAAAGACTGCTAAAGAGCGTGACGCTAAGATCAAGGAGTTGAAGTCATGAGTGAATTGAATACCTACTCAGTATCTACTGCCGATGGAAAAATTGTTAAAGAGGGTGAGGTTGCATTTAATTACTACGATATGTACCTCGGCACTGTAGGTCCGATTGGATATGACGGTTGGTTTAGGTTCAAAGGTTTGAGCGAATCATGTCTTTTGAACGGAGAAAGAATTTGCTCGGTAGATCATGCTAAAAAGATGGGATGGACAAAATGAGTAGCACACGCATTCATTCAATCAACCTCAAGGATCGCAATATGATGGTCCGCAAGGGTTACGGAGATTGTAACTTCTACACTCTTTCCCCTGTAGGTATTAGGACTGCTCGTCAGACCTACTATAATTTGCGCCGCTCAGGATTGCGCCCATATCAGGCTCGTGACCTTGTATGGACACTAATCTTTACCACGAAGTGCAACATACTCCCAATGAACACCGACTAAAAGAGAGATAATCATGACAGGCAATGACTACACCGAATGGCTTTCTCACATTGATGAGGATGGCGATTATGGATTCATCAAGTATTGCGGTGAATGCCGTGAAAAGTCTTATAAGTGCGACTGTAAGAAAGAGAGCAAGTGAAATGCCCGATCCCAGTAAGTCCATTTTCCTTGATCTGGAAATTGACGTTAATAACATGATTACAGATCAAGACCAGTTTGCAAAAGATGTTTATGCTGCGGCTGATTCTTTGCTGAATGTATTGAACTCGAAGCATTCTTTGAAGGGTGCTCAAAACGAGGTTGAACATTCTGCCAAATTGGATGCCGTCGCGAAATCAAAGGCTGAAATTTACTTCAAGCCTTTTTATGAGGAGATTTACGGTTACTCCGAAGATGTTGAACTCAATGAGTTGTACCATCTCATTAAGGAAGCTAAAGATTTGGTGCGTGATTTGGAGCTGCAATTCCATAGCCGCTCTCGTAATCAGATGATTATGAACTCACCTAATACTACCGACAAACGTTTGGCGCACGATCAATACATGCGTTTGCGTACCGCATTTGATGCGTTCCGTGAATTTGCCAAGCTTCTTAACGACAAAGTTTACACTCCGCTTCAAGCCAAGAGTGGAAACTACGGAGCGGATAGCGCCACAACTTATCCATCGTATAGATACGATGGACAAGCTTTCAACAATTATCGAGCCGTGGCTCGTTTGCTCGGATGGAATCCTGATGAGTTTATGTCTCACTCAGATTTCACTGAGCGTTTGGAACTCGAAGGAGTTACCGATGTTGAAGTTGTGCAGGTGACGTTGTGAAAATTAAAACCGTTTCCGGTTCTATCTACATCATTGAAGATGGAACTTTGACCCGACTGAGTGAGGAACCAATCTTTTCCTATAGAAAGTGGGCTCCTGATCCGTCGCTAATAATTGACCATATCAAGATCGAATATATGGGTACCCCAACTGTAGGTCAGCGTTGTTTATTTATCCTTAATATTGGTCCATTGAACATTTCAGAGATTGTGGAGATTGAAAATGATTGATCCAAAGGTTCCCATCTATGAATGCCGTGTTGGTACTGAGCATCAAGATATCTTCGAGTATATTCACGAGCCTGCACAATGGCTTTTGAATATCCCTTGGCATACTGTTGATGAAGTTCGAGTTATGCATAAGAACTCTCAAATGCCAGTCTATTTCCGTCGTCGTATGGTTAGCAACGATGATGCATTTGAAATGGAAGAAAGCTATCGTAATCAGGTTATGTTTGAGGAGGATGCGTGATGCCTGAAATCTATGATTACACGGAAGGCTCAACTAATACTTACACAGTTGAAGATCGCCACCAACTAATCCTGCCATGTTTTGTCTGTCATAAGTTTACCCCAATTAAGATGGACGGATCTAAGTATCATCGGTACTTCATTGTCGGCAAGGAATTTGCTCGAGAAATCTGGCCTGATCTAACTGTCGAACAGGTTGACCATATTATTACTGGCATTCATCCAGAATGCAGCGATGAATTTTACGGAGAAGAAAATGACTGAACTAGTCGAGTTTGAGATTGAGCTTATTGAAAATGGGGAATCTCGTTTTTGGTCAGCAACAATTGAGCTAGAGAATACTGACGATTGGCATAGAGCAGCCGTTCGTTGGCTCACTAATTTGTGTGGAACACTTAGCACAGTAAACAATGTCACCCCTGTAGGTAATCTAGTTTGCCGTCGCGCTTTTACTGCCATTTATGATAGTATAGCAGATGAGTTCCGTATTCCTGATTATAAGTATATCGGTACAATTTTGGAGTCAGAGTGGAACCAAGAGTAATCACCGTCAATAAGCATAGTGAGATTTCATGGGAAGTTGAATGCCCATGTGGTTTCTTTTCCTATTGGGGAAATATGCGGACTAGTATGAAGCAATCAATGCTGAGCGCTCAAAGAGACGCTAAGACTCATAACAAAAACCATCATCGGGGAAAGTACCGAGTTAGTACAGAGGGAAGTGAGTTGTTCTAATGTCATTCCAAGTTAGTTTTGGAACACAACCTACAGAAGAACTTCCTGTAGGTGAAACAAACGAGCAAAAGCTTGCTAGACTTCATGCTGAGCAAGTTGAGCTTATCAATAAGCAGCGTGAGATTCAGGATGAGCTTATTGCCACTCGACAAAAGATGGCAGAAGAAGCTGAGGAAGCTCGTAGAGCAGCTGTTGAAGCTGCCAAAATGGCTGAGCTTGAAAAGCAGCAGCAAAAGATCCTAGACAAGCAGCGTGAGATTGAAGAAACTGTCGCTGAAATTGAGCGTCTTTCTCCAAAGTCATGGGAAGCTGCTCACCCTTATCAAAAGTCCGGTATTATTTCCGCTTTCCATAGCTACAACCGTGGAGACAACGGATTCTTTAACGCTGACGACATGGGCCTAGGAAAGACGTTCCAAGCTATTGCAGCAATCGAATTGTACTTCGCTAAGAACCCAAGTAAAAATGTACTGTGGGTTTCTAAGTCCTCCATTGTTGAGACTGGTGGTACAAAGCGTGAGATTGAAAAGTGGTCCGACCTAACAGTGGTAGAACTTTTGGGTCGCACTCCTAAAACCCAACGTGAATTCACCGTTAAAATGGTAGATGAGAACTTTAAAAACGTTGTTCTTATCACCAACTATGAAACCATGCGTACTACTGAGAGCCTACAGGATTCCTCATTTGGTATGGTGGTAATGGATGAAGTCCATAAGCTTAAGGGCGGTGCAAACCCGTCTGGACCTACAGGGCTATGGAAAGCACTTAGAGATTACATCTGGAAGGAAAGCCCCGCTTCAAATGAGATCGTTAAAGACTACATTTGTAACGTTGATTTTATACTCATGCTTAGCGGCACTCCGATGGTTAACCGAGTAGCAGAGTTGTGGGCATATCTTCACATCTTTGATCCGGTGAAGTTCAATTCACTCAAGGATTTTGAGCGAGCATTCAACGCCTATGTTGAGTACGGCGGCAAAGTAAACACAGATAAGATTCTCGATATGTGTTTGCGAGATAGAATGGTGCGACGTACTCGTGATGAAGTAGGTCTTGAGATTCCTGAGCTTAACATTGAGACTCGAGAAATTGAGTTCACCGATAAGCAGCAGGAGATTTACAACCAGATGAAAGAACGGTTCTTCATTTGGTTGGACGAACAAGAACAAGATGCTCTTACCGCTACTGCGATTGTCGCACAATTGATTAGGCTTCGACAGATTGCCGTATGGCCCGTATTCACTCAAGAAAAGAAAGATGAGTTTGGCAATGTTACAGAGATTGTTGAAATCAATGTCCCAGAATCCGCAAAGGTGGACGAAGCAATGGACATTATCGAAGAAGCTAACGATCAAGTTGTCGTATTCTGTAATTTCAACTCTGTCTTTGACGAAATCAAGCGGCGTTGTAATAATCTTGGCCTTAGGTGCGAATTTATCACGGGTAAAACTAAGTCTAGTATGTCAGAATATGAAATTGGATTCCAAAATGGAGAAATCGACGTCCTTTGTATTAACTCGTCTATGGGGGAAGGATTGAATCTCCAGAAAAATCCCGAGCGTTGGAAAGGCGGCGCTTCTGTAGGTATCCATCTTGATATGTGGTGGAATCCTGCAAGAGATGAGCAGTGTAATGCTCGTATCCATAGGCAAGGTTCTAAGAAGCCTGTGTTCATTTATAAGATTCACGCACCTAAGTCTATTGATGATTATGTGCGTGCTATGTCAGAAGAAAAAGGAGAGCTGTTTGATGGTATCATGTCGTCCAGTAAAATCCGTCCTGCATACGAATGGAAGAAAGAACTGAGAGAAATCCTGTGAACAAATTTAGATATGAGTTTAAGCATGTTGAAGATACAACATGGGCTACAACAAAAGCTGTGCCTCATTGGGTACAAGAGGTAGCAAATCAAGGTATCACTCAAGTTCAGTATACTAACCAGTATGGTGAAGTTTACGAGTATAGAATTACTAGCGTACCTATGTCAGATGCAGAAAAACTCGAGCATATTATTGATGCAATTGTTAATAAAGTTGTAACAGGAGATTCTGCTTATGACTATGTAATGGAACTAAGAGATAGAAAAAACCAAACAGAAAGTTATATCAACAATGGCTGAGCCAACAATAATTGACGGAAATGTACAATACTTTGCGTCCGCAACTCAAGAGAAAACTGATGAGTGCAAAAAGAATGGAACGCACAAGTTAAAGTACAATGACTTTCTCGGTCGCGAATTTATGTTGTGCCCAACTTGTTTCTATTCAGAGGACGTAGAATGAAAGTTACAATGATAAAATGCGATAATCCAGATTGCTATGCAGTAGGGGCTCCAGAATTTCAAAAGCCTTTACGACCTCCCTATGGTTGGCTCACTTTAAAAGGAAGCTACTTTGGAAGTGGCCCTAGTATTGATGTAACAGTTTGTAGGTTAGATTGTTTAGAAGCTGCTGTATACGAACAAACAAAGCAGGATGATTGATGGGAGTTACTTGGGATGACGGAGCAAGAGAAGTGGCTTGGATTCGGGAAGCAGTCAATAAAGCAAGAAAAAGACTCGGAATCCCTACAAGAACGTATCCAGAGATTACTTTCATTAGATCCGACTTCTATTCAGATGAAGAAAGAGAAGTTCGCATCTACTAACATAGTTAATCCGGTAGGAGATGTAAAAAGGAAGCTCAATCAAGGTTACTTCGATCCTAGTTGTACTCTTATGTTGGGCAATAATAGAACACCGGGAGTATCTTATTATCATACCTATTTCAATATTGACAACGTAATTATTCCTCAATCAGTTTTGCATTTGTACGGTTTGCCTAAAGAAAGGCCGTCTTACAGACTGCCCGAAACTGTTTTGTGTATCGTACACAGCCACGATAGAGAGGAGTATTGCCCTTGGAAGGGGGGATGTCACGTATTGATGAGCGAAGAATCCTGTAGGGTACACAAAATGACCCTACCTCAATGGTTTACAGAAATGTGGAAGGAACTATATGAATACTCTTAAAGCAGTGCGTACAAATTGTCGCACCGGAGAAGAAACAGAACAGGAACTCGAGTATTATTTTAGTAGATCAGAGCACGATGGAAACTATTGGCTTTACCTTATGGGTGGACCTACAGGGTTTGAAAGTGCTATGGTAAAACAGCTAGCACAAAGTGAACATGATACTTGGTGCGCTTGTGCAGGAACCCCCAATGTTTGGGATAAACTAATTGTTGACATTACACCTATCAAGGAAATATTCAATGGTTGACGTAAAGATTGTTTTCAGTAAGAAGAACCGGCAGTTTGAAATTATCCGGGCTTATGATGGTCATGTGTTTTATAAGTCAGGACTTTACAAAAATTTTGAGAATGCGCGGCTAGGAATTGAGATTAAGTTTAAGGAGAACCCTAACTGGCGATTGGTAGACGACAAGAATGTTCAGGTCATACACAAGTGAGGTATTTACTTGTCGCAGCACTTAGCTTGACTGCTTGTGGTGAAGCGGTCGCAAATAATAGCCCGTATGAACCTGCTGAAAGAGGTACTCAAGAAACAATTACCCCTCCACCCTTGGGTTGGTGTTTCTATAACGACACCTATTATCAAGAGGGGGAGTATGAAATTGTAGGAGACTACATTGATGCGGGTACTACTCAAAACCAATTGCTACCCTGTAGGCCTTTTGTAGTTGAAATCATTACTCCACCTACAGTGCAAGCATTACCGGAGACTAAGTAATGGTATCTAATAAAGACATGAAAGATGTTAGGTCAACAGGGAGACGCCGCGCTAGAAAAGTGTTATTTGAATCCTGGACTGAATATAAGTGTTTCGATTGTGGGGTTACTACAAAAGAACCTCCCAAGGATGCGCCTAAGTGGTTTGATGAAATCTGGCCGCTAGAACGAAGGGAACTAAATACACAACTTCAAGCAGACCACGAAACAAAAGACTTGACTGTCAATGATGAATCTTTTGTGAATTGGCGTTGTCCCTCATGTCATAAAAAGCAGGATTTAAAGACTGAGAAAGGAGAAGCGACAGTCAAAACGAGTGCGCTATGGTGACTATCCCCCGGTTCGATAGTGAACTACTATGGAGATAGTTCTGGACGTGATAGTGCCCGATGGTGTATAATACAGTCATCGACCCCAGCCGGGATCGGTGAGAGAAAACTACTTAGGAGACATTTTAAATGAGCGCACAGCTTGGTGAGATTTACAACCAGATGATGGAAGCCATTGATGAGATCGACACAAAGCTCGATTCTCTTTCTGGCGGAAAGACTGCTGGTAAGCGTAAGATCGTTTCTGATCTTATGGAAAAGCATGAATCAGTTTGGGGTCAGGCAGTTGCTGACATCGTTACTTTTGTAAACGGTCAGACTCCTGAAGTTCAGACCGCAGTTGTTTCGGCTCTTGAGTCGGCACTTCGTAAGAACTTCGATAAGAATGTTAACGCTTATGTTGAGGGTCTTGTTGATTCTCAGCCAGTTCAGCAGCCTCTTATTGGTGAGGAAGAAGCCGCTGTTCTTTCCGGTCAGCGTTCAGAGCTTTACCAGCAAGTTAAGGCAATTGTTGGTCTTGCCAATTCAATTGGTGAGGAAGGCTTTGAGATGCCTAAGATGCGCCGTGGTTCTACCGGCAAGCGTGGTCCTCGTAATCTTTCACTCTTTACTTTCTGGATTGATGGTGAGGAAGTTGATATGACCATTGGTCAGATTGCTAAGGAAAACGGTTACGATCTTGCTGGCGATCTAACTAAGGCGCTTCGTGCGGCTGGCTTTGATACCAAGGATGGAGATTCTTTCGAGGATTTCGAGCTTCCTAATGGTAAGGTTCTTTCGGGTCAGCGTGATGATTCGGAAGATGAAGAAGCTGACGACGAACTTTACGACAGCTGATTAAATAACCTGGGCATGTTTAAAAACTGCCCCTTTTTTACTTTAGGGAACTTGCCACAGGTTTTACTCTTTTTCCTGTAGGCTCAGTTTTAAACGACCAGTCATTCCGCCTGCTGGCGCCCTTCTCTTATTCAATCAGATTATGGAGCTATGCTCCCAACCCGTAAGGGTTCTTTCTAATCTGATACCGACCATAGGAGTTGTATGGTAGCCCTAATAGGATTTATCCTATTCTGGGTTTGTTTCATCCTCCTCATGAAGTTTCTGGACACAGATGGAAGATTATGATTACGCACAAGGATGAGCGTTTTTTCACTCAAGCCTATAACCTAGCCATGAACGGTGAACATAGGGTTCGAGTTGGATGCGTCGCAACTATTAAGTCTACTCCTATTGCTGGGGGTTTTAACACAATTAGGAATATCACCACCAGTGGGGTACACTATTCAGCACACACGAATCACGCTGAAATGAACGTCCTTGACATGATTCCATATATGTCTCGTGCTAAAGTGTCTCTCTATGTTTGTCGTATTGACTCTGAGGGAAGATTAAAGCCCAGTCTACCCTGTAGGCGTTGTCTGCGGGAAATTCGTACCATCGGAGTTAAGGAGATTATATATTGGAATCACACCCTGGAGAAAATTCGCCCAAGCTCCCTAACAAGCCGATAACTTTTCTAGATATACCTACAGAAGATATTGCTTACTTTATAGATAAAGTTACTGATAGTTATTTTCTGAGACTAGAAACTATGAGCGGTAGGGTAATTATTCCGCTAGGGGACGAATTTGAAAACAAACTAGGAGGACTAGTTGATGACTATTTCACGTATCTCGGATAACTTCCAAGAACATAAGTTTCCAGAGTTACATTTATTCACAGATAACCGAATCTTTCGGTGCTATGGAAAAACCGGAAGATTTATTGGCGCAGCTGTAAAAGAAGGAGACAACCAGTGGGCATTTCTACCTGTAGGTTCGGAAGTATGGTACGATGATGAATCCGACCTATTCGTTACCCGATTCTCTGAGCCCATCTCAGATGAATGTGTATCTGAAATGCGAGAAGATGTGGGAGCTTTCGTACCGTGAGGGATTAAAGCCTCATGGTCCTGATTGGATGCATTTTGCTAAGGGCAGCTACATTCACGAATTGCTTCATTACTATTATTCTTTGATTCAAGCTGGCTATGCTATTGGGGATTCGATTACAGTAGCAGCAATCCAAGAACGTATTAAAAGTGATACGCAAGAAGCAATTGCGGCTTGTGGGGAAGGCCAATATGTTGACCTTAAGTTTTTCTCAGATTGTGCTCGGACAGTTGTTAATTATGTTCAGCATCGCTCTAGTATTATTGATGCAGAGATTTCCGAAATCCAAATTGAGAGACACCTTGAGTTTAGTTTTGACGGGCGTAACTTTCATGGCTTTGCTGATCTTATATATTGGGATGGTAGTCGGAAGTGTTGGGTGATTCGGGATCATAAATCCGGCGGTCGCAATACCTATAAGCCCTCAAGTGTTTTCCGTAACTCTCAGCTTCTTTTCTACGGAACTCTACTTTGGCTACTTGAAGGAATTGTAGCAGAAGTAGAGATTAACTTTATTCATAGTGATCCTCCACTTAATCCCAAAAAGACTGTTATCTTTCACGTAGAACGTGTAGCGCATACAGAAGCGACCTACAGGAACTTTTGGAATTATCTGATGGAAGTTCATGAGAGGCAAAAAACACAAGAACCTTTGCGTAATCTCTCTGCTTGTGATAATTGTGCATACTTCCCTATCTGCAACTCTGAGCTTAGAGGGCTTAGTGCAGATGCAATCATTAGAGGCAGGTATGAACGAAAGAGCAGCATTGAGATATATTCCGAAGACGCCGATAAAAGTGGTGCAGCTCCAAAAAATTTCGTTATTAACTTCGGAGGGGGAACTAATTGAAATTGACGTTGAAGAAGGTTTCTTCCTTGAGACAGACTCACCAAATTTCATTTACGAAGTAAAGGTACATCGTGGCACTATCTGTGAGAAAGATTGAAGATACGGAGCAGTATCAAAGATTACTGATCTATGGAGCCCCAGGAGTAGGAAAAACTACTTTTGCAGCACAGGCTCCCAATCCAGTTCTTCTGGATTATGAGAATAGCTCCGAGACTCTAAGAGGGACAGAGTATGGTAGTATTCCATTGGCGGGTACAAAAAAAGAACTTGCTAACTACGAAGATGTCATTGCGTTTATTCGTTCATGCACGTATGACACAATTATCGTAGATTCCGTATCGTCTATGTACGATACGATGCTTATGGAACATATGCGAAAGGCCGGACGTGACAGGCACATAGCTTTGTTCCATGACTTTCGTAAGTTGACTAATGTGCTCAAAGAGATTTTCTATGAGCTAGTCACAGTTGAGGCCAACGTAGTTATTGTGGCCCACCAAAAAGAGCTTCGAGATGAGAACAATAAACTACTCGAAGTAAGACCGCTGCTTCCACCCGCGGCAGAACAAAGCATTGAAAGATTAATCAATGAAGTGTTCTACTTGGAAGCAACACCAATTCTGAAAGGGGGAATGGAGAGAGTGTTATACACTGACTCTCAGGGTAAAATCCTGGCAAAAAACCGTTCCGGGCTTTCAGAAGCAAAAATCAAGAATCCTACATGGAAGGAAATTTTCAATGGGTGAGCTAAACCTAGATTTCAGTAACGTAGAGCGTAAAACGTTTGAGAAGCCAGAAGAAGGCGAACACGTCTTTGTTGTTTCGGATGCTGAAGTCAAGCCTGCGAAGGATAAAGAAAGTAACAACCTTGTTATCAAGGCTGATGTTGTGGGAGGTTCCAGCGATGGACGCTCATTGCTTCAATTCTTTAGCCTCAAGCAAGAAGCACTTTGGAATGTGCGGCTTTTCCTAGAAGCACTAGCTGGTGAGGAACTCGAAACGATCAGTATTGATACTGACCGTCTAGTCGGCCAGACTTTTGTTGGAACTGTTCGTCATAGTGAAGATGGGCAATACGCCAATCTTTCCTCATTCGAGTCCAATAGCTGAATAACATAAGTGGGTTGGGGAGTGAAACGTTACTTAGACGTGTAAATCTACCCCGTAATTAACCTACAGGGGTGTGGGAGAAATTTAAAAATTCACACCCCTGTAGGTTCCCCACTTCTACTCTCATGGATGATCTAGAAAAATTTGTAGATTTTCTATTTGAGGATCAGCAAGGATTTGTATACTCCCCAATCAAAAAGCCTGATGATTGGGTTTCAGAGTTCTTTGCTTGGCCTACAGAGCGAACCGCTTTATTAGACCACATTAAGCTAAACGGCTCTGAGAACGACGTATATATTTGCCCGTCTGTATTCTCAAAGAAGGAGGCAAAAAAAGAATCATTCAAGTCGTCCCGAACCGTATGGGTTGAATTCGATGGGAAAGATCAAATTGACTTTAAAGATGTACCGACTCCCACCACTATTGTACAAACCAGTTCCTCTACACATCTCCATTGTTATTGGAGAACAGCCGAAATCACTAACAGTCAAGCTCTTGACGAAATCAATAGGAGGCTCACTTATTATCTCCAGGCAGATTCTTCAGGATGGGATTGCACTCAACTATTACGGCCCCCTACGTCCAAGAACGTTAAAAGGGGAGGTCTACCAGTCCTACTTGCTCATTTTACAGAAAACCCAAGTGAACACGCATTTTCAACGTTTGATGCAGCACCAAAAGTAGAGCATGAAACTGTAGAGTTAATCGAAGCACAACTTATTGATCCTCAGAAGCTATTAAGTACCCTGCCGCTTCTTAAAAGTCTAAAACAAAAAATTGAAAAAGAACCTGTCAATGAAGGTCAGCGGTCGCAATTTTTATACAAGATAGCTCATGAACTAGCAGAAATAGGGTGTAACCATACGCAAATTGCTTCAATCATTTGGTATATCGACGATAGGATTAAGAAGTTCACAGAGCGGTCAGATAGGCTAGTTCGCATTAGTGAGTTAGCTTCTCTTGCGCTTCATGCAGTAACCGCCGAAGAACAAATTAACCTATACACACTTATTGACGTACTCAATCACACGGAAGATCTAGAATGGATTTATGAGAAATGGCTACACAACCAAGGGTTAATGATTGTTACTGGTGCTCCAGGTGTGGGAAAGACACAATTCTGTCTGCAACTAATGAGTGCTTTTTCTGTGGGAGGGAAGTTTATAACTTCGGAACTCACCCCGCAGAAGGTTCTATTTTGGTCCCTAGAGATGGACGTGAGAGAGCTGAAATTCGTAATCCAGAAACAGAGTGCGGAGTACGAGAATATCACAGCTGTATCGAAGAATGTCCGAATTATGGACGAGCCTGGTACTCTATTGCAGTACGAAGAATTGCTGGAGGAATACGATCCTGGGGTTCTAATTATCGACTCGCTGTTCGAGTTGAGCGACGGTTCTTTGAATGATGGAGCAGAAGTCATTCAATTAACTCGCTGGCTTAAGCGAATGCGTAAAAAGTACAACTGTGCTATTGTTATGATCCACCATAACCGTAAGGGATCAGGCAACAACAAGAAGCCAAACAAGCTAGAAGATATGTTTGGTTCAGTTGTACTTAACAAAGAAATTGATACCGCATTTTGCTTGTGGCAGGAAGAAGGGGAGGAACATATTGACCTCTACCCTGTGAAAGCGCGATTCTCAACTAGAGAGGAATTCAAAATTGTTAGAAACGAAAACCTTATGTTCGAGCTTGTTCCAGACGAAAGTACTGAAACCGGAAAAGATCCAGGAACTCCAGACATTCTTAGATTCTCTCTCGGCAGCTGATGTATTAGTTATTGACACAGAAACTAACTGGACTGACGACTATGAAGATCGTTACCTTATGGGTATCGCTCTATATTATAACGGGGAAGGAATTTACATTCCTGTAGGTCATCTCCCGTTCTTCGGAGTCGTGCCAGAAAACGTGACACTACCTAGTGACATCTTTAGCTCCACAGTCGCAAAACTTATCTTCCATAACGCTAAGTTCGACATTCAGATACTTAAGAGAGCGGGCTTTTCACTACCTGTAGGTAATGTTTATGACACTATGCTCATGGCTCATTATGTTGATGAGAACGAGCTAAGTTATACGCTAGACAATCTATGTCGAGTGTATAAAACTACAGCTAAAGCAACCAACATTGCTAAGGCCATGAAATCTAATTGGGATAACATGCTAGTCGATATTATGGCTAGCTATGCTATTCAAGACTGTGCAGCAACTTACGAACTGTATTATAAACTAGAAGCACAATTTGAGCCTTACCGCTCCATCTGGGAAGAAGTAGATAGAGATTTTATGCTACTTCTTGCAAAGATGGAGGAAAAGGGAATTCTAGTTGATGTGCCGATGTGCGCTGATCTTGAACAGCAATGTTTTGATCGAATGGCAGAGATTCAATCTGAGTTGGGATTCGATCCGTCCAAGCCATCTCAATTACGTTCCAGACTCTTTGACGAGCCTCCGTTTGGTTTAGGTCTAAAGCCACTTTCGTACACTCCTAAGAAACATGAGCCCCAGGTAAACAGGGCTTTTCTAGAGGCTTCCAACCATCCGGTCTGTGGCCTCCTCTTAGAGTATAGCGAACTCAAGAAGCAACTTACAAGCTATTTCACCCCATATCAGAAAAAAGGTGGTCTAGCAGGGCGTATTCATCCATCTTTCAAGATGCATGGCACGGTAACAGGCAGGCTCTCTTGTGAGAACCCTAACATGCAGCAGGTACCTAGAACGTCCAAAGTCAAAGACGTATTTATGCCAGAAGAAGGATGTGATCTAGTTGAAATCGACTACAGTAATATCGAGATGCGACTTATGGCCGTCTATTCCCAACAACCATCTCTACTTGATGAATTCGCGCCACGGGAAGGCGATGTTCATGGCAGAGTTGCACAAGAACTTGGTGTTGATAGGTTTAAGGCAAAAACCGTTAACTTCCTCATCGGGTACGGTGGTGGGGCAGGCGTATTATCTAGACAGCTTAAAATCTCGGAAAAAGAGGCAAAGCAAATTCTCGACAAATACAAAAAAACCTACAGGGAGCTATTTACAACCAGTGCAAAAGCAGCAAGATCAGCAGAAGCAGGGAACGGCGCCGTTAGAATGTGGGGAGGTAGAGAGCGCCATTTCAAATTCCCCTCAGAGTACCATAAGGCATTTAACAGCGTTGTCCAGGGAGGAGCTTTTGAAATTGTTAAACGATCTATGCTCAAACTCGACCAAGCTGGTTTTGATATCCGTAATCAAGTTCATGATAGCGTCTGGCTCAACGAATCTGACCCAAGAAGAATTAAAGAAGCGGAAGAAATTATGGAGGGATGGGTAGAAGAATTATTCGGTTTGCCATTCTACGTAGAATCAAAAGTACTAAGGAGTAGAAAATGATTAAAATGCAAGTGCGGACTATTCACCAAGCACGCTGTCCTTACTGCGGTAAAGTATCTACAGTAAGTCAAAAAGATGCAGAAGTATATTGCATGTGCGATGAAAAGAATTCTTACACAAATCAAGCTATGGGAGAAGATCAATGACATTTTATTCGGTAGATGTTGAAACAGGACATACAGTTCCATTGCCAGGAGCTTTACTTACTGTAGGTATTGTTGCAGTTGCCCAAAGTGGAAACGAATGGGTTAAATTAGACAGGATGTACCTACATCTTGCTTATGATGAGCGAACATTTGACCAGGGTACAATTGAATGGTGGAATGATGAAGAAAAGGTTTCAGAGGAAGCTCGTAAAGAAGCGTTCGATTGGACTCTGAGTCGTATTCATCCTGCATCAGCAGCCGCTATGATTGCTGATTTTGTAAGTAGCATTTCTGAACAGAAGCAGTCTTTCTTTGCAGCTAATCCAGCTTCATTCGATCATGCTTGGGTTGACATGCTTTTTGCTACATCAGGAGTTAAGACACCTTTCTCCCATCGTACACTCTGCCTACGTTCTATGGCATTTGGAATGAACGGCGGGGAATTTGGACTAAGTCGTGGAGCAGAACATGCACCACAAATTCCTCATCATGCTCTTTACGATGCAGATGCTCAGGCAGATCAATTAATTGATATGCTAAACCTACTATAGGATAAGGAGCTAGACTAATGAGGTCAGATGAATTTGAAGCAATTTTTGAGAAGCAGGTAGAACTATGTAGAGAAGTATTAGTTAGCAAAGCCAGGGAATACGCTACATCAGATAGACTTCATAACTTTAGAGTAGCTGCAACTCTGCAACAAGAATCCCCTGCTCAAGCTCTTGCTGGAATGCTGGCTAAGCATATTGTTTCTATTTTTGATATGGTAGCTGATGATGGGTATTACACAGTTGACCAATGGGATGAAAAAATAGGTGATGCGCTAAATTACCTATTCCTTCTTAAAGCTGTAGTTTTAGAAGGTAGGGGGTTAGATGTTAATTCTAGGAGTTGATCCAGGCAAGAATACCGGATGGGCTTTGATTAGCCTCGACGGTCGCAAAATTTCACCTACAGGAAAGCAGGGAGTAGATAAGAATGAATCCATCTCCTCAATCCAAAACCTAATTGGAGAGGTCGATGTTGTAGTTTGCGAAGACTTCTTAGTTCGTCCTAACAAGGCACGACAGGGGAACTTCGATTATAACAATATGGTAGCCCCGAGAGTTATCGGGAAGATTGAATTACTCTGTGAGATTACCGGAACACCACTCGTAAAACAACCTGCGAGTGTAAAACCTCCGGCGTATGGTGTTGCGAATTTGAAATATGTACCGGGGAAGAAAGGACAGCATTGGCAAGATGCGTATGCTCATGCCTGTTATTATGCTGTGAAGAAGGAAAACGCTTTGCCAGTAAGCGGCGGGATGAAAGCTTAAATCTTTCATCTGCTGTATAGCCACCCCAAACTCCATGTTGTTCATTGTTGGAGAGAGCAAATTCTAAACAAGCTTGTTGAACCATGCAATCCCTACATTTAGCCTTAGCTCTTTCTTCCGCTTTGGAGAACATGAGTTTGGTGTGGCCGTAGCAATTAGCATCATTCATCCAGTCCATAATGCCCCATTGTAGTAGATAGCGATAGCTAGTGCCAGAAGAAGATCAGAGTGTAGTTGGCTATACTGACAAGCAATACCTGAGGTGGTATTGCTTAGATTGTATTACTAGCCCCACTTTAGCTGAGAAATTAATTCCCCTGTATAAAAACTTTGACCTTTATTGCTCCAGATGCGGCTCGTACCTAGTACGTTGAGGCCGTCAGAGTGACTTTTGTGTACCCTACACAAAAATCCAAAAAGGGAAAGTTGACCCACTATGGGGGTAGCCAACGTAGAGTACCCAGAAAGGAACGAAGTTAATGGGTCAAGAAGATGCAGAGGATAAATTTGCTGAGCTTATTGCTCGTGGCAACAAGTTTGTTAACAAGAGTAAGAAAAAAGGGCGCCCTGTAGGTCGAAGAAAAAGGACCTACAGTGGGAATGGTTACACATACATTTATGTAAAAGGTAAGCAGGTCCTAGAACACAGATACCTCATGACCCAACATCTCGGTAGAGACTTGTTAGATCATGAGGCTGTGTATTTCAAGGATGGTGACAAGAGTAACATCACCATTGAAAATTTGGAACTAGGGATCAAGCCGGGAAAACGAACCTCGGTAATTTGTCCCCATTGCGATACGGATATTTTTAGAATTCAAGAACCCGATCAAGACTAGTCATTTCGCTAGCTGGTCTGTTCTTACGAACTACCCCCGTTTCACCGTCAACGTAGTTAACTCTTTCGTTACCTTCTTTGACTTTGTTGCGGGGGTTTTTCGTGTACTGATCTACAACTTCTAAAGCTCCCTGTAGGTCACCATCATAGAGAGTTTTCTTACCGTCTAGTGTGCGAACCTTAATTGAGTTCCCATTAGTACGACGGGATAGGAAAATCTTAATCCCGTAGTCTTGGATACCCTCGCTGTACTTCTTAAGCTCTTGATCGTACCAACCCATATCTGAATTGATATTGCGTCGTTGTGATTCTTGATCTAGCCTACGAGCACCTAAACCAAGTCCAAGACGAGAACCAAAAAGAGTAGCCATAGGATCTTCTGTGATGCCCTGTACGTTCTCATCTTCTCTCAATCCAGTTGACTTGAGAACTGGTTGCACGACATCTTCTTCGATAGTCTTAACGCCGGGGATCAAAGCGTCTAGCAGATAACGCCCTTGTTGAGCGGTGCTAGGTTGTTCCCCGTTAAATAGCTCTTGACCTGTGAACGTGCTTCTATTCATGCCTAGTTCAATAGGCGCTTTTAGAATCGGGCTCATACTGTTAATGAAGCTATCAGAGAAGTTAGATGCAGATAGAGGATCTCTACCCCAAGTTGTCATAGCATCTGTAGGTAGAACATTGGAGGGGAAAATAAGTGGGCTATTCTCATTTCCAATAGCTGCAAAGCCTAGTTCTCTTTGCCATTGTGCGGCTCTTGGTCCAAATCCTTCTTCATCTCCAAAGAACCTGTAGGTCTTACCATATTGCGAGGGGTTCATTAGCATACCCTCAAGCATTAACGGAGCAGACTTACGCAGGAATGTGTAGAAGGGAATAACCCTACGCATTACCGCTTTCTCAGTTGAAGTTAGCGCACCGTAGTCGAACTTGTACTTGTTGATTCTCCAAGTAGCGCTATCAAGAGCTTTCTGCGCTTTCTTATCAATTGCAGCAGGATTAATGCTCTTAACTTTGTTAGCAGCCAGTTCTTCGTCTAGAGCATGGAAGAAGTGAACTTTACGTCCAAAGTCTTCACGAATCTCAGAAGCAGTACGAATTTTATCTCCGCCCGCACGTAGAGTCTCTTTAACTCCTGTACCACTCATATTGGTGGATGGGAATAGTTCAGTTTCTACGAAACCGCCAGATTTGCCGTAGCGAGAGAACAGAGTGTTGAAATCCTCAACGGACATTTGAGTACCGTTTTTGAATTTGTAGGTTCCGCTTCTAGAACCACGTGCAAAACGAGTGTAGTCCATTGAACGTACACCATCTAGGTATCCCATATAAATGTCACCCGCCATATTCTTAACATGGAAGCCGGGGAATGGAATAGTGGCAGTCATCTTGAACGTATTAAGAGCTTTGTCATAAAGCCTTAGATACGAGCTAAGTTCTTCTGAGGTATTTACATCAGCGAGCTTAATGTAGTTCTCATAGGCTCCCGCTACATCTTTAGGAAGATATAGAGACTCGCCAGTAGTGTTCATGTACCCCTGTAGGGTTCTATTGATCTTGTAGTTATTGCTGTTGAAACCCATAGGGTTATCAGGAGAAGCAATTTTAACTAGACCTAGTTCCCTAGCAGTCTCTGCGCTCATATTAGCATCTGTGATTCCGTAAGTACGGAAAAATGCATCAGTAACAGTAGAGCGAGACTTTAGGCGTTCTGAACGTAGACGACGTTGTGCAAGAGCTTCAAAAGGATCTTCAACTGGCTTTAATCCCATAGCCTTAGCTTGTTCAGGACCAGTGATTAATTTACCTTCTGCGGCAACTTCTGCTTTACGAGTACCTTGACCACGGAATTGACCACGACCTTTTAATTTTTCCTGAGCACTTCTACGAGTAGTAGCGCCAGGACGAAAATCGTCATAGTTAAAGTGTAGGTACTGGTAGTTAAACGGAACTTCATCTGATCCTGCACGAACTCCAGCTTCTAATTCTTCCTGTAGAATTCTAGCGTAGTCATCTTTAATGGCAACAATACCATCACGAAGATGCTCAGGAATGTTCAAAAGATCATCGTCAAAAGTGGCTGGATCAACGAGATTATGAATATAACGAGAAATAGCAGCACGATCAGCAGCGCTATATTTACGAGCAATAGGTCGCATCTCTCTAAGAAATGTCTCATAATTAACGTGTCCAATCCTTCGAGCATTGCCTACAGATTGTCCCATTAATCCTGGGAGTTGCTTATCATACGAAAAAGCTCTTGGGGCACCTACACCGGGAGCCTTCTTTTTAACAGCTGCGTAACCCCGGCCCATAAACTTGAGAGGGATCTGCCGGTTTCCAACACGAATAGCAAAAGTGTTGTACATTGAAGCATTAAGCTGATCTTCTAGATTTCTAGAAAACTGCACTAAGTCATCGTCGATTGAACGACGTGCCGCATCAGTAGCTTCTTCAATGATCTCAGACCTAGAGCGCATAGCCATAGGATTAAGATTCTTAGGATTCATTGCAGCTCTGTAAGCGTCATCAAATGCTTTGATGACTTCATCACGTGAAGCTAAACGATCCCATTCTTTAGATCCAATCGTTAGACCACCAGCTTTTACGCGTGCAATGGTCTTTTCAAAGTTAGAAAGAAGTTGAGTACGAGCTTCTGTAACACCTTTAACAGCAACAGCCTGAACTGTCCTAGCGTTATTAATAGCAACTGCTCTACCACTAGGAGTTAAAGTTGCAGCATCTGCTGCATCAGCCATAGCTGTACTGACTTTTTCAGGTAAAGTAGTAGAGCCGCCACGAATAGTTCCTGGGTTTGTAACAGATTTACGTCCACCACGAAGTACTCGGTTTTCAACACGAGGAATTCCACGAGCAGCAGAAGTAGCTACCTCATCATAGAGAGATTCAATGACATCGGCAGAAGCACGACTAGCATTACTACCCCTACCAACCCCTCTACCAATAACACTGACAGCTTTACCGCCCACTAAATTAACAGGGTCGCCAATTGTTTCCCCTGCAAATCCGTAGCCCCTGTTAATGTTACGAGAAACTACGTTGTTCTCTCCTGCGGTAGCTCTTAATCCTGAGTTAGCAAAAGAGATAGGGTTTAGAACCGCGGCTCCTACTTGACCCCAAGGAGTTCGCTCACTTCCAATTAGGCCTTCTGGGCTAGAAGCAAACTCGTAGAAATCACCAGGGGTAGTTTTATCTTGCCCGCTGAATCCTCGCCATGCCCCGTATAAAGCATCATCGCCTACACTAAGAGGGTTTTCACCTTCATTGAATGCTTCGATTACTTTTTTACCTGCGTTGTTAGCGGCATAAATAGGGCGGGAAGCAATCTCACCTACAGTGCTAAGAACAGACTTACCGAAGTTTTCAATTTTGTTACCAAAACCGTTACCATTAAATAAGTCTTCGGCGGCTTTCTTTAATTCAGCACCCTCTAGAGATTCAATGTTAGGCGTAACATTAACGTCTGTGTTAAATTCCGCAATGTCATTGCTAAGAGCTTCACGCTCTTTAGCTTTTTCGTTAGCGTCTAACTTCTCTACTGACTTAAGGTACTGATCGAAGATTTTATAAGCATCTTCTCTAGCCCTATCCCCAATAACTTGAGGGCGTAAACCCGCACGGTTTTGAGCCGCAGTAGTTTTGGGCATGACAAGATTACCGTAATCACGGCTCTTGTTACCCGTAACCGGAGCAGAAATATTATTAAATACAGCTCCGAAGTCTACTCTTGTTTGACGTGGAGATTTAGCCATTTACATGTACCGAATTGTACCTGAACTACTGGGCTTTGGCTTTGGTTTTGGAGCAGCGACGTAGAAAGGAACTCCTGTACGTACAGGCTGACCAAATGTTCCCACTCCCATAGGATGCGGATTTTCTTTTGTAGCTGTAACAGGAGGACTGCCGGGAGCAACTCTAGGTCGAGGATTTACACTTTGACCTACAGAGCGAAGTCTATTTGCGGCAGCCTCTTGAACTGCACGCTTATTAGCTTCCTCTGCTAATCTACGCTGTTCAGCTTCTCGCCATCTACGGTCATTTGCCTGACGAATAATATCGTCTTGAATGGTTTGAGCCCTAGCAAAAGCTTCGTCATTGTTGCCCATACTTAGCGATGAGGGTTCAATATTTGCAAGTCTGCCCTTATTGATCTCAATATCGCTCATTGCGTTTTGCTGAACGCTAGGTTTATTAGAAGGAGCAGCAATCATTTCAGGAGTTTCCTGGGGACGAATTCCCATAGCTTCTGATAGAGTTCTGGGTTGACTTGAGTTATATCTATCAGCATTAGCTAAACGCTGAGCAGCAATCTGCCTATCAGACATAATTCCTGGAGAATTTTGCGTATTAAGCCCACCAGTAAGATCCTCTACCTCTCCCTCTTGGAATGGGTTACGAGGATCTGGAACATCTTCACGCTTTGCTTTCCAAGTATCTGACTCATTAAGTCGTTCGTAAGTAGTTACCGGACCACGAAGCGGATCAAACTCTCGAAGGATATTAATGAATGGAGCTAGGCTATTCTCAGTTTCCTGCCAATCTTCTTCTAGCACGTTGTTACGAGCACGCATATTTAGATTAGCTAAACCGCGTCTACCAACATCTGCTAGATTAGGAATATTAGGAAGCCCGGCGCCATTAAAAATGCTACCTAGGTCAATTTGGGGAAATGGGTTTAGCTGTAGGTTTTGCTGTTGCTCACGACGAGAAGTTTCAATTTCCCTAATAATTTCCCTAGACATCTTTAGGGCGTCTTTAGGAGAATCAGACTCATCAATAATAGCCTGATACTGGTTGTACTGAGAAGGAGTAATAAACCCCTTATCTAAAGCTGCATCCATGTAGGGTGCAAAATCAGGGAAGTTAAAATAGGTCTGAGTATCAGCGTCAACAGTAGTAGTCGTATCTCCAATTAGCGGAGAAGTTCCGTCATTATTAGAATTGGAACTACCTCCCCCGCCACCACCGCCACCGCCTCCACCACCAGAACCACCACCAGTTTCTTCTGCTGGTGCTAATTGTCCTAGAGCAATTTGTGCGGCCATTTCCATAATCATGGCGTTATAAAGATCGCCCTGAGAAGCCTGCATCTTTTCAAACCATGATAGATCAGTAGCTAACGCAGTATCCGCGGCTTCCTGTAGGTACTGTTGATCTGCTGCCCAACTAGCACCTAGCCCACCTTCGGAAAAGTTCATTCCAAGGTTCTTTAGGTTATCTCCGAGCATGTCGAAGTTAGATTGAAAATCACGACCCCGACCTACAGCAGCTTCGTCATAATATGACTGAATTGCTTCAATAGCCTCCTGATACGCAGTTTTACTAGACTCTTTTGCGTTATTAACTCCAGACGTGAAGTTCTGCATCAGGAGCGAAATGATTTGTTCTTTTGTAGCTCCTGGCCCTAATTGGGCTAGAATAGCCTGAATATCAGTAGTGGGGTCCATTTATTACTCTCCAGAGCGAAGACGATTTAGCGCTGCTTTACGAAGTTCTTCAGGGGTTAGTGAAAGGTTTTCACGAGGGGTAGCACGATTCATACGAGAGAATTGCTGCCCAACATTCTTACGACGGCCAGCCATTCTTTGTCCAGGGCCTACAGGATTGCCAGGATTAGTTCCACCACCAGCAATTGGAGTAGAGGGAGTGCCGGGATTCATAGGCTGGGGAGCAAATGCTAGGTCAGTTAGTCCCGGCTGAGAACCGCTAGCAATAATGTTGCCATAAGCATCGTACTGCGGGTTACGAACTGCCTTAGCGTTTTGAGGGTTAGTAACTGTAGCTGGACCGTTAATAGAAGTGAGTGCCATTTGTTTATCCTTCTTCTTGTTGTTTTCTTAATAGGGAAGTCATTTGGCTAAGAGCCACACCTTCATCATATTGAGCTTTAGCGTCTAACCTTTTTTTAGCAAGTGTAGCTAGATTGTTAGCTTGCTGAGCGTCAGCATCTGCGCCTGCATTATCATATGCAGTATTTAGATCTACATTCTCTTTGAGAGAAATGCCTGAATTAGCAAGTCCTTGGCCAGCCATTTTCTCAGATAGAATTTTACGGTTTTTGCTACGAGAAAGGTTTAGATCTCGTTTTGCAGACCCAAAACTTTGCTTAGACTTATTCTGCTCAAGATCAATGTCCGCCAACGTACCCGTGTATTTACGAAAGAGGGAAGCTAATTCTAGCGCTCCAATGCTCATCTCATATTCCTCAGTCTTTTCTTAGCGGCTTCCTGTAGGTTAGTAGGTTTAGCGGAAGGTGAAGCTCCCTTATATACATTCCTACCCCTTGAGAGCATACCACGAGTAGATCGTGCGTCACTAACACCTTGTAACTTTTTTAGAGTTCTGGTTTGGCTACTAAGCATCTAATGGAATCTTTCCGTGAAGTTTATCTTCTAGTTCGGCTACTCTTTTACGCAAACTTTTTAATTCAGCAATGGCGATAGCTAAAATACCCGGTCCGCTATAACTAGCCGGGACAAGTTGTTGCTCGTCTATACGGTTACCTTCTTCATCTCTCGGGTAATCCCATAAAGCTAATTTATCGTGTACTTCTGCTACTTCTTCTGCGATAAAACCATATTTAATATCAGCCTTACGCCAAGCTTCTGATTCTTGGGTGTACTCTTTTTTTCGACTGTAAACAAACGAAACAGGGTTTAATCTATCAATAATAATACTAGAAAATTGTTCTTCAATAGATTTAATATCGTCTTTGTATTCTCTTTTAGAAGTGTCTACGTATACGATATTATCTAAAACATTCCAAGTAACTGGAAAATGAACACCTACAGGGGGACCCACCATTTGAATCCAGTTATTAAAAACTGTGTAGGAACCCGCTGTAGTAATATCTAAATCCATACCATTTGAATTAATACTTTCGCAAGAACCTAAAGCATGACCTATTAGGTTAGCGCCACCATCAACATAAAACCCAGCAAAAGTTCGGTAATTGAGAGTTGTACTGACTTCAATTCCTAATTCAAGTTTAGCGATTCCCCCATCGGTAAAAATCATATTACCGCCGGCAGTTCTATAAATACCTAAAAATGCATCAGAAGTCCAATAAATAGCAGGTGCTAAAGCAGAACCATTAGCAGTAATACCAAATCTAGCTCTAGTTAAAGGTTCAGGTAAAGCATGAGCATGATCTCCCCTGGATACCGTATCTGCAGAACCGGCGGCACTAACAGTAGAAGATACTCCTGTAGCACTTAAGCTAAAAGGAATAGCTGATGCATCTAGTCCATGAGTATGATCTTCCCTGGCCGGAATTGGAGAACTACCAATAGCCGGAGTTCCAGTAACAGAGGAAAGCAGAGAAGGTGCAGGTACAGATTCACCAATTAGGTGGATATCTGGATCTTCGTGGTTACTAGTACGAAGCGCAGGAGTGAATTGCTTCTCAGTTTCAGATTGGTACTCTTGGTACTTATTGAATACTGAAAGGTCCATCTCGCACCGTATCTTGCTTGAGGGTTAGATCTTTGATCTTAAACGTAACAGCATTCTGAGTGTTGAGAATTAGCTCAAATGACGCAATGCGATAGTAGAAAGCTGTGGAAAGTTTAACCGAGTTGAACTCAACACCGTAGATATTTGTCGGATCAATTTTAGCTACGTCTGCTGTGCCATCAAATACGTCTTGCTCAGTTACCCAACCGTAGTACCAATAAGCGCTATCATCAAACTTAGTCTTATCAGACATGTAGAAGTTTAGGTATGCATACTTAGCGGACTTGTAATCAATTGGAGTACCAGCATCAAAGTATCTAGACCTAATATGAACATTGACATTAGCATTAACAGATGGGCCCCCACCTGACGGATTAGTCCATTCATCTCTAAGCCCATCATAAACCATCAACTGCCTTTGAACATGCCTAGGAGTACCTTCTACACTATCAGTGTTAAAAACCATGACATAAGAAAGCGGGCTCTTATTAATGTAAGATTCTACAGAGTCAGCAATAGCTTGAACCGCAGCTAACTTTGTGTCACCTACAGGGGTGTTATAGTTCCATTCAGACCATGCAATGTTAGCTAGGCGAGTGTAGAAGTTTTTGCAGTAAGTGACATCAAAGTAAGCCGTACCGCTGTTAATAAAAACGTTGGAGATACTAGCAATTAACCCACCATCCATGTAGTTAATACGGTAGATGTTGGATCGTTTTGAGGGAGCTACTGCGCCGGACTCAAAGTTACCCTGTAGGAAGAAGTTTTCAATAGGGCCAGAAATTTTTAGGGAATCCCCACCATTAGTTACATACACTCCATAAATGGAGATGTAGTAGATCATGCCGCCGATTTCAAAAGCACACTCGTAGCTGTTAACGATTGCTTTTTCATCCAGCGGGCGAAGATACCAGTCAGAAGGACTACCAGCTACTGTTAACGCAAAAAGTCCTTGACTGGTGAATATGTAAATTCTAGAGCCTAGGGGAAGAATCTTGTAGATTTTACCGGGGCCATTTCGGCCTACGACTTTTGTGAAGTTAACAGAAGTATTCCAAGCTGTAGGTTCTGCGCCTGGGCTAGCAATAGCATCGGTCCAATAAAGAGTGTTTCCGTCAGCAGTCCATAGACGATCAATAAAGTGAATCGGCTGACAAGTAGAACCAGGACTTCCAGCTACCGCTGCAATTGTGTAAGAACTGGCAACCCAATCAATAGCTGTAATCTTATAGACCTGATTTCGCATGAAAGCAAAGTAGCTATCGTTGTAGTTAACTGCGCCTACAAAATCATCTGCAATTGTAGCTGAAAAATAACCATTAGTAGTAGAACCACCACCGGGGTCGGTAAATGGCTCGCCTTCTCTAATTAGGTGTAAAGTAGGAGTTCCAGTACTTAGGTTAGAGCCCCACATTAGAATAGGAGCTTCATCATTTCCTGTAGGCCCAAAATAACTAAACGAAGTTAGCGGCTGATTGGCATAATCTAACTCATTGAAACCTACAGAGGAAGGAGTAAAGCCGAATCGACTTTCTACAGAAGTACCTGTAGGAATTGCATTGTCACATAACGAACAATATCCCTCGGGGATAGCCGAGGGAAGGTCCGCAGTATAAAGACCCTGACTAATACTTACAGGGAATGTTTCTTCACCATAAGCTGTCACATGAAATCCCATTCATCAGCTGAAATAGTAGAGTAGCTATCGTCAAGAGCATGAGCTTCATCCGCTCTTTCAAACATATTGTTGTTATAATGCTCTTGAGCTTTTGAGGAAGCCTGGAAATCTTTTTCTAATTCATGGGCCCGCATAATACAAAAACGAATAACATCGTTATCGTATGACGGAGGTACTACTGTGGAAGTATCTTGAGAAGTTAGGGTAAATCTAGTGGGAATGTAGGTGGCAGATAGAGTAATTACTCTGGCTTCATCAGTAGGAGGCACGAAGTTAACTACTGTCACACCTTCTTCGTAGCCCCTGTAGAAATACCTTGGAGTTCCCCTAGTAATAATGTAGTCTGGGCCGTACCAGTCTAGCAACTTATCTAGAGTAGTTTCTTCCATTTCATACTCACCATTATGAACAAAGTGAATACGAAGAAGATCATTAGCAGGAACCCATTGAGATAGAGCACCTACAGTAATACCGAATGGGGGGTAGAAGGGGTCAGTAAACTCATCTACCGTAATAGAATCAGGGGCATACGGAAGTAGAGTAGTCTGAATATTCTCTCTACCAATTTCTGTTTTACGGAAAATGTCTAGAATAGCCTCGTTAACCCAAAAGATAACTAGGTCATCCTTAGCCATAATACCGCCACGGTCACCAATGGAATTTTGAACAATTGTAGCGATATCTGAGATAAGCATTATTTCCTTTATTTACCTATATTATCCGGTAACAGCAATAATGTCTGCTACAGCTACCCATCTAATAGTTTTACTATTTTCTCCAGTAACTCTAATACTTAGGGAACCTCCTGTTGTGTTTGCGAACACATCACAATCCCAACTAACGTTATCTTCCCCTAAAACAGTAATAGTAGGAGTGCCAATAAATGCAATAGAAGATCCTAAAGTATGTCTATCTACAACCCCTTCTATTTTATAGGCAGCGCCCTCTCCATCTACATCTGTTCTTCTACCTACTACAAGAATAGAAAATGCCCAAGTAGTATCAGCAGGAACAGCCAATACTTCAGAAACACCATTTGTGAATAAAGTAGTTTGTGTATTTGTAGTAGTAGTATTTCTAAGGACAGCTGTTATATGCTGTGCGTCCCCTCTAGTTGCAAAAGCGCCAGCGGCGTGAACTCGTGACCCAAAAATAGAAGCTAAAGCTTGTCTGCCGGTAGCTACAGTATTTTCTACGGTAGCCTGATTATCACGGCCGGCAACTAAAGAAGAAGCTCCAGAAGCTACATTGCTTTGCCCCCCTGCTACTGTAGCTGCATTAGCCGTAGCCGTATTAGTTAGACCACCACCAATAGTAGTATAAGTAGCTGTAGCATCATTATTTTCACCGCCTGATACTGTAGCAGACCTAGCTGTGGCATCATTAGTTAATCCACCGCCTACTGTGCCATAAATCGCCGAAACCGTATTTTGGGCACCCCCACTAATTGTAGAATAATCGGCTCCAGCTGAGATGCTATTAATGGTACCCCCAGCAATTGTACCGTATACAACTTCATCTGCCACGCTTTGAATGGAACCGCCACTAATTGTAATATGATTAGCTCCAGAACCAATTTTGTTGTGGAAACCTAAAACGATACAAGCCCAACCATTAACCACATTATCATAACCGCCAATAATCCAAACCCACGATCCATCTTCATCAGATAAAGACCCAAGACCAGTTCCAGGGCCTTCTGGCGGGATATTGGAAACGGCTGTATTAACCGAAGCAAGTAAACCTCCAATTACATTTTCGTAATTTGGAGCCCCGTCCCCTATTACCCCTGCTGTATTAATCGCTTCTGGTACACCAACACCCTCTCCAATAATAATAACTTTACCTTGAGCGGTTGATGGATTACCCGGTTCTTCTATACGACCTATAGTAAGCTCAGAAATAATAGTAGGATCAGTTACTAAACTATTAATTAAAGTACTAATTAAACCTTTTTGAGTTTTAATTGTGGTAGTATCGTACTGACGAACTAGGTGAAAATGATCTGTAGGCAATACTTCGTCTACAAAATCCAAATATCTATCGTCTAGGTTGGAAATAGGGTTAAGGTTGGTCATTTCCGCTCCGAAGGCTTATTGTCGTGAATAGTCACTAATTCACCTGTTTCTTTATCCTTGTAAGTGAAGCTAGACTTCTTAGTTTTAAGGACCGACAGGGCGATGTCTTTGTTAATAGCCATCTTTTCTTCGTACCGCTTTTTAGAAGCTTTACGAGCTTCGGCATTAATCCAGTCGATCTTAGCCTGTACGTCGTGCCTAGTTGTATCCGCAGCTTCGATCCGAGCTAGAACCGAGTTATCAAGTTGCCAGACTTCAAAGATGCGTCGCAAAACTCCATCCGGGCACATTTGTGCAATAATAAACGGAGCATCATTTATGCCCGCAGTATTGGGATCTAGACAAATAACTCGTAATGAAGGGTCGTAATCGTTGATAGCTTCTGCTACAAGTAGAGCATCCCGCTCTACCATATGCCCATCTACGTTAATATATTGATCGCCTACGTCAAGTAAATTGGTCATTTAGCTGCCCACCCTGTATTTCCAGATCCTGTTTCTTTAACGTACATTGTAGTGCCAGCGCCTCCATCCGCTCTCATGTAAATAGAACCTACAGAAGCAGTAATGGCACCTTCAGGAGAACCGTTCCCTGACAAAATTCGTCTAGCAAATTCTCCTACTTCAATATGAGCGCCTGCGTAAAGAGAGCCATTCGTTGTTCCTACCCCAGAAATAACTGTACGAGCACTATAATTGTAGGCAATACTAAATCCTTTAGGACTAGTTACCATAGTAATATGACTGGTATCCACACTAAGACCGTTAGACGTAGAGCCTCCAACATATGTTGCGCTAACTAGTTTTAAGTTATCGACAGAAACAGTAGAGTTATTAGAAGCTCTGACGCCAAAAAAGATAATGGTAGGAGTATCTGGTCTGTCACAGGTTATAGTTTGAATTTCAAAACCATCTACAGATCCTTCTGCGTTAGAAAAAAGTATCCCACAAGGAGAAGAACCGTCTGCTAAAGCAACTTCAACTCTTTCTGATCTAACGTTTCTTAAACTTACAGCAAAGCAAGTTTCAATAGTAAAGGCTCTTAGGATAGCACTATCGTTAATTTCTACATCAGAAATAGTTAATCCTCTGATGTTTTCAAAATGGAAAGGAACAATACCATTCATGCTATCGCATCTAAGGTAAAAGTACCTAATTACAAAGTTAGGAGAGCCGCCAGCAGTATTGCGGTTAATAACAACTGGCCCACACCAATCCGAGCCGATAATCCAGTTTTCTAATACACACCCCCAAATTGGGTTAGTTACAGTAATATCAGTCTGCCCAAAAGCTAAGTAGCCTTTGGTTAATCTAATGTCAGAAATAATAAAATCGTAAAAACCCCAAGCAGCAGAAAACTCTCCGCCTTCCGTAAAAGCAAAAGCAATGGCGTTAGTATTACCTGTTTGTAGGTTGCTCCAAGTTAAGTCTAGCCCAGAGATACGAAAAGCTCTACTAAAACTCCCGTTAAAAGAGAAGATTCTAGTATTATCAGCGCTCTGAATAATCTTAGCTTTAAAATTAGACCCAATAATTTTCCATTTATCACTAGGAGTAATGTCTAATTGGGCACTAATTAAGTGTGGGTTAGAAATATACAAAACACTTTCATTAGCAATAATGTAGTCAATGGCAGCTTGTAAAGCAACTGTATCGTCCGTTACTCCATCTCCAACAGCACCAAACTGTTCAGGGGTGCAAAAATCACCTAATCCTAACAGTCTATTATGCTCAGTAGTATGCCCTGTGTCATTAACTACAAAACTCATTAGCTAGTCCTACGAGCGATTAACGCATAAACATGCAGGTTATTTGTATTGGTGTCCCCAGCATCTGTATGGTTTCTTGTAATATAGAAAGTTGTTAATTGACCCGGCGTTACAACAAACGGAGCGGTATCAACAATAACAAAGCTTCTTCTTAACCCACCACTATCTGTAGGAGGTACAACCCCTGAAATAAGACTACCGGCCACATTTAATACAGATACTCCTGATACAGGAGTTAGGGCTCGGGAGTTGATATTAAAAGTAATAGAAAAGTTACCTAACGTGGCATCAGCAGCTTCACAAACAGCCTCAACTGTTACAGACCTCCATGAAGCAGGAAGCATCTTAGGTTCAAAAATAGCTCTATCCGTACCGGCCCCAGGGTTTCCTAAAACTACATGAGACCTAGAAGCGTAACCGTTAACAGGTTGTGTAGTTGCCCCACTGCTAGAGTTACCTGTAATATAAGCAGGATAAACAACAGGTTCGCTATCGCCCAAATCATAACCTACAGGAGCAATACCGCGCATTATACATCAGCCCCTCGGTTAGTTAGAACTTTAATGGTAGGAGTACCTGCGCTAGCTACAACATAAACATCATCACCTGGTAGCATTTGCCACGAAAAATAACCCCCAGCAACAATTTTGGTTCCATCAGTAGCATCTACATCTGCACCGCCAACATAGACATCCGCACTAGCTTCTGTAATAAGAACAGTAGCCGGGTCAGTAATAGAAGTGTTATTAGCAGATGCTACTTTAGTAGGGGTAGTAGAAAGAGTCACAAGTTTAGAGATCATTTAAACTCCTTAAGAGTTACAAACCAAAGACCCCTGTAGGTCAGAGGGGGAATGTGGGGGAACTAACCTACAGGGGCCGGATGGAAATTATTTAGTTACGGGCTGGCCAAGCATTTGAGGTCATGTAGGTAATCGTAATTTCTACGTTATCTACTGTAGTTGCAATTTCAACTACGCCCGCTTCTGTAATGTCACCGTTTGATGCGGTGGGAGTTGTATCATCAACTAGAAATTCAATTTCATAGTCTGGACGAAAACCGTCTGGAAGCTGAATGGCAGAAGTAGACCCGCCGGAACTATAGTCCAAGTTCTTAACGATTAAATGAACTACGGCACCATAACGACGAGCAACTACTGTAGTAGCAGTCCAACCAGTTTGTAGGCCCGATGAAATATCAACCCAACCGGAATCGGTATCTAGAGGATAAACCCCATCAATACCTTTAGTAGTACCGGACATGATATCTCCTTATCAGGCAGTAGGTTCAGTGATGTTATTCATGAGGCCATGAGCATTACGCTTATGAGTACCAAGCTGCCAATACTTCTTCATGAGGCCCTGGAATTCATCATAATCGTCAACCCACTTAAGAACGCTGCCGTCCTTATCCTCGAAATACCAATCCTTCTTAGCAAAAACCTTGATTTCCTTTTCATCAAGGAATGCAGCCGTATTAGCCGGAGCATCAGGATCTTCAACAAGAGGAATTTCCTTGCCGTGGTTAAACGAGAGGCCAACAAGACCACCCTCAAAGCTCTTAACGTCAGTATAACGACGGAGTGAGGTCATGATGTTGTAATAAGCCCGACGAACACCTAGCGAGCAGAAGATTGCAGTCGGCTTATTACCACCGTTCTGACGAATCTTATCGCAAAGAGTAATCATTGCCTGCTCAGTAAGAGTAGTCGTGGTACTATCAACAGTTGACTGCCAATAACGGTTACCAGCTGCATCTGAATCAATACCATGAACAGTACCAGTATTACCAACTAGGGACTGAATGCCATAAGGCTCTTCACCATAGTTACCAGTACGAGTAAGGTAATCGTTAGGAACAGTACCAGCAACAGTAGCTGAAATAGTAACAATGCCGGTGTCATAATCAACATCCTCAACATCAACAGTTCCACGAACTGCACCAGTTGAACCGTTAATAACGTCAACCTTCATTCCAACTTCAACTAGCCGAGGCTGATCCACGGTAACAGAAGGAGTACCGGAAGTGTAAAGAGAAATCTTGGCAATAATACCAGTCTCTTTAGTAGCCGAATCTGCGTGACCCCAAGCAATGCGGTTAGCATCTTTATTGAGGTCAGAACGAAGACCTTCCATTTCACCGTCTAGCGCAGACATGAAAGTCTGAGGCTTAGTTTCGGCGAGTTCCATCGCCGGGCCAGAAATCTTAAAGCGGCCGTAACCGTACTTTAGGTTTTCTAGCGCACGAGCATAACCCTGACGTCCAGCAGCCGCAAGTTGTGCGCCTTCTGCACGGTAGGAAATACCAGTGTTGCGAGTTGTGCGAATTGGGAACACAACATGCTGGCCGCCGATATTATCTTCGACTCCATCAGCAGTTTGTTCAATTCGCTTAAGCGTAACTAATTCTTCGTTAAACTGGGTGTTAACGTCACCCTCATACATCTCCTTTAGGAGTGCAGAGACAGTGGTTAGTGTTGCAGCCATTTTATCTCCTTATTGTGAAAGACTGCGGGTAAGATATTCGGCCCCTAGTGCCTTACGGAATTTGGGGTCTCTTAGCTTAGTCTTATCAACCTGGTCTAGCGGTGTTCCTGCTGGCCCATTCATAAGGGTGGGAGCTTTGCTCTGACTGTCGATAACTGACTGAATTAATTTGTTGTATTCTTGAATTGCTTGATCTGGTGTTTTGCCAGATGCAATTTTGGTGAGGACGAACTCCTCATCAAAATCTCCATGCTCAGTATGCATCCTCTCTAGCGTAGAGTCAAGGATTGCCATTTGCTGTTGTTCTCTTTGGCTTTCCTCAAAGCTGCTAGTTTTGCTATTAAGCTCTTCGTAATTTTTCTCTAGCTGTTGAAACTTCTCAACAAACTGCGGGGGAACTCCCTCAAACTCAGGAAGTGATCCTGGGTTAATACCTTCATTTTCCATTTGGTCCATTGCGATTCCTAACGCTTGATTGATGTCTGCGATGCCATAAGTTTGCTGGATAACTTCAGCATTCTCTAGTAGATAGTCTCGGTAGTAGTTAAAGAAACCTACAGGGTCGTCCTGCATTTCTTGTAGAACGCTTCGTGCATTACCAAGAAACTGCGGATCGCCGAGTTCTTCGTAGCTCTTTACTTTACCTTGGAGTTCTTGGAACTTTTTAGTAACGTTTCCATCCCAAGGCTTGATGTACTGTTCTACAATTGCCCTATGTTCATCGGGTACGTTATCTGAGAGAAACTGGCTACCGAATTCAGATAGCTCCTGGGTCTCCTGGTTGTTCGTCCCCTGCTGAAATGGGCTCTCCATCTGTGGGTTCTGCGTTTGTTCCGGGTCCATTATTTCCCTTTAGAGTTTGGGCTACTTCGATAGTCATGTGCATTTCCACATGCTGGTCGATGAAAGCTTTTGTTTCGTCTGGCAGTAATTCGTATTCTTGAGTCTTTTGGAATGTCTGATGCTCTTGAACATGAATTCTATGATCGTCGAACTTATTAGGTTCGAATTGCTCCCCACGAGCTAGGCGTAGGTTTTCGCGCTTGACTTGATTAATGTCGGTATGAAGTTCATCATACATAGCGCTTGTCTCACTCATCTGGAAGTACTTAAGAGCCATATTAGGCTCAACAGCACCAAGTTTGACGAGTTCGATTACTGAGGCTTGTTTTGCAGCACGACTTCTAGGAGCCATACTGTCTGAGACAACCCTAAGATCAATGTTGTTCTTAAGGTCAGATCCCTTAAACTCAATTGCACCTTGTAGATGAGTCTTAGAGATTGTGTTAATAATTCTAGTCTGGGGCCAATATTGCTGAACTAGCGAAAGGCTTTGTCGCCCGGACTGACTAACAGCCTCCTCCATAGAAGCAATTGTATGATAAAGCATATCATCGTTCTGCTCCTGTAGGTAAGCAATAGCTGACGCAGCTTCTAACCCCGGAGGGGTAGTTCCCTTAGAAACTTCGTACTGTGCAGCATGATCCGTAAAGTCATCTAGAAGCATATCAATAAGCCTATCAATATATGTAGGCATATCAGGATTAATTAGACGACGCGGAGGATCAGCACCCGGCATGTATTCAATAACTGCACCGGGAACTGCTTTGAGCTTTTTAATATCTACAGAACCTTTAACCGCAACAAGAGCAGGCTTAGAAGTTAGATCCCTAGCTTCGGATAGCTGACTCTTTGTTAGGTTGTATTCCTTCTGCATTGGGATTAGACCCTCGATTGTCGAAATACCATAAAAACCACCAGAAGGAATATGCGTGATTTTTTGGAAAGGAAACTCTCCGTGCTTGTAAGGGAATTCCTGAGTCTCTAGAAGAATTACTCCTTCTGCCCAAACTACTAAGTTGCCTGTTGGGAAAGTTTTGCACGGCTTAATCCAGATTTCTTTAACTAGAACCTGCTTAGCAGTATTCTGCTGCTTGATGTTAATAGCGTTACGGAAACGAGTTTCTGTGTTGCTAGTAGAAATCTCCGCTTTAGGTTCAATCTTCTTACCGTAGACTTCTTCAACTTCACCAGGATCATACGCACGCTGATGATATACCCAGGGCTGATCTTGGATATCTTCTAGTTCTAGATAAGGAACGAAAATATGGAATGGGGAAGGAGATTCATAAATGATCTTACCTCCCATTTCCGCACCGCCCTGACCTACAGGAAGTGTATCACTTTCAGAGTAAGTAGTTTTAATAAATCCGGTGCCGCATTGAGTTGCCCACCAAATAGCTGACCGTCGCGCTTTATTGAAGGAACATGCAAATGCGAGATATTCTGCAATCGCTTCTCCAGTTTGAGCCGCAGCGATATCACTTTGGTCAGTAGTATTAGGCTGAACGAAGTATTGTGGTTCTTCTTTAGTGAGTTTTGTGAACTCACGCCTAACAATAGGCATAATGCGGTTAAAGACTAACCGTTTCCTAGCTGACTTAGGCTGAACTAATGCACGACCTGATTCATGGATAGGACTATTAGCCCACTGTACCCACTGCTTACCACGATAGAAAGCTAAGTTCTCGTACCACTGCTGTTCGAAGTTAATTCGTGCAGAGGCGGCTTTCTTAATCTTATCTTCCCACTCACTAATCTTAAAAGTAGTCTCTAGGTTTACCCCTGTAGGTTCTAGAAGGTGAGTTTTATTTCCACCTTCTTTAAGAACGCCACTACCTACTGTATGCTCACGCTCGATGTTACTCATGCGTCAATATCCTGTAGGTCAGCTTCCGCTGCAAATTCAAGGTCACCTAGATCAATACTCTCAAAACCAATAATAACTTCCTCAGCGGTTTCTTCTTCCTGATAAACCTCAGGCTGATTGTCCGTGGAATACGAAACTAATTGGTTCGCCTGTAATTTCAGGAGAGACTCCGACAAGTTCTGAACTGTCTGAGTCAGTCTCTGATTCTGTTCCATCAGAAATTGGATCAGGACTACTTCCGGGGATTCCATTAAAACCTACCTCTGTATAATGATCTTCTTGATAAACCTGGAACTTGCGGGTCACAGTTGCGACAAGATCGTTGACACAATCACAACATAGATAAACCACGCCGTCAAGCCAAATTGGAAGCTGAATTGACTCTTCAAATTTGTTCATCTCTAGTTCGAAACCTAAGTCTACGAACCAGTCTTTATTCTGAGAACCGCACTTGGCACAAACACCAGGTGCAGCTACTGGGTTACTGAAAATTGAAATTTCTCGGGTCATTCTAAATATCCTAAATGTTCGTCGAAGTATCCTTTATGGTTATCTTCGGATGGTCGGGCTGTGTTAAACACAGATGCTGTTGTTGCAAAAGGAACAAGCTCCTTAACCTTTTCAGCCAGATCCTTTGCTTCTTCTTTCTCCGTCTTAGGTAGACTCATAACGCCATACCTAAGAGCGTCCATTGCATGATCGTTCCTCTTAACTGGTTCTTCTAAGAGGTTGTTTCTCGCCTGAACCTTGCTAGAAATGGGCTTTTTCCATTTGTAGGTTCTGGCTTCACGAATTGTGTTAACGCAATTACTTGTAATTTTGAGGCGTCCATCCTCAAAAGCCGATTTGACACGTAACAATCCTGCTCGAACATCATTGTTGCCAAGCATGTACCAGACACCATGTTCGCCGTATTCCTGTCTAATAGAAGTTCCTGTAATGGGATCTCTGTTCTGCGTACTAGGATCACCAACCATGTAATCAACTTCAGTAATCTTAAGCTCTTTTAATTTACGGTTGTAAGCTTCGGCGTTCTCTCTTACAAGTCGTTCCTTTTCATAATACTCGTCAAATACAAGAATGTCGTCATCTGGACCTACTGCCATAAACAAGATGCAAGTTGGATTTCGTAGGCCATGATCTAAAGTAGTGAAAATCTTCCATCCCTGCAAATCTTCTATACCTACAGGGGGGACAATGTTATTCTTTAACTCTGAGAAAATAAGGGTGCTTTCAGCATATCCACTACCACTAGTTCGTGCATCTCGTTCATCTTCGTCCATGATGAAGGTGAGTTTATCAATCGCATCTGATTGAATATGGACATTATCCCTAGTGCTAGCCTCAAAGAGAGTGATAAAGGGAATTCTCCCGTCTTTAATTGGCTCATATAGATCGTCTGCCGTCCAAGAGAATTCAATAAGTGGAGTCATAGTCATCCACCAGTGACCATTCGTGTCGATCAAACGTGCAAGACACTCAGTGAAGATAGCTTTTGGTGGTTCTTCATCGAAGTGTACGAAATGACGGCTAGTACCTGCGAATTTATCCACGTCTTGATCGTAGGACATAAACTCGCAGGTACTACCGTTTGTCAAAGTTAAAAGTCGTGTAGCTTTGTGATATGATCGTTCCCACTTGCCTTCAATCAGGAATTCCGTAGGAACCCACTTCTTGAATTCAGGGATAAGAACTAGATCAATACCTCTGTCAAAATCCACACCACAAACCCTCCCACGAACAGGAGGCCTAAACTGCTCGCTAAAGACTTCATGAGTCCCCGTTAGCCATTTAACAGATTCAACAACTCCAGCAACTGTTTTACCCGCACGGTTACCTCCAGAGAACAAACGTCCTTGAGTAGTACACTCATGAAATTTCTTCTGCATAACCATAGGCGTGTAGTTTCGCACGCCTACGATATCCGCACGTTGTCTAAGTTGCTCCGACATCTCTTTAAAGATGTCAAAGGTGTTAATCTGTTTTCTTGGCATTACTCAGTAGGCTTAGGTAGGCGACGGACAATCTCCGACACCATAGCTACAGCTGCACCTAGAACTACGGAAATTGCAGCAGTTACTTCTGCGTCCCAACTCCATAGAAGTGCTCCTAGATTAACTACAGAGATTAGGAAAGCTAGAACTAGCCCACTTACTCCAATCGGGTTTTCAACCATGTCATTCCTCATCTTTCTTGTGATGTTCTAAGTTCTCAAGTCGAGCCCTTAGTTCTTCGATTTCTATTTTTAGAAATCTCACTTCTACTTCTAGAGCAACTCGTTTAGCAATTTCATCGGATAGTCTTTCCTGCAAAACTTCCGCCTTTGCTCTAGCTACTTCACTGGACGTTCTTTCATTTCCCGCAAAACTCATCCACCCTCCGATTAATTTCCAAATGGAATAACCTACAAGAGTGATGAGCACACCGCCCACACCTAATGAGATAATCTGTTGTGTTTCATTACTCAATGCTATCGCCTCATCCGTCTGTAGCACGTAATAGCCTAGCCACTAGAATAGGCCAACCAAGCCATAGCAGCATTGCTATTAGTAACCAAGTCGTACCGGCGATAGCAAATGATGAACTAATAGGGCTAATAGCTAGACCAACTACTGATTCGTACAGCCTATCCCAGCCCAACTCAATAA
>Ga0210043_1000496_pt1 | contig 41986 bp, 59 predicted proteins | sample CryGeymet201501t_FD_183990 | JGI IMG/M metagenome (GOLD analysis project Ga0210043, IMG submission 183990) | Groundwater microbial communities from Crystal Geyser aquifers in Utah, USA - Crystal Geyser metaG 2015-01t (SPAdes) (version 2) | ecosystem: Environmental > Aquatic > Deep subsurface >... | reverse complement strand
GCGTTGATCACGAGCGACAACGCCCGCATCGATGCCCGCATGCGCTCGGTTCTCGAGCAAGCACTGGACCAGCTGCAGGACATCGCCGAGGCTGATCGTGTTGCCGCACTGGATGCGGCCGACGACGAAGCAAGCCGGCGCACCGGCGGCGCGGTGATCGGACAGTACGACGCCAGCACCGTGATGCGTGTCGGCTTTCCTGGCGGGGTGATGCCATGAGCGCCGCCGTGTCCTGGCTCATGTCCTGGTGGAGTGGATCGCCGCTGCAAGTTGGCATCGTGGTCTCCGTGTTCTGGCTGGCCCTGATCGCCGCGATTCTGGCGATCGTGAGTGGCAACCTGAGGGGAAAGAAGCCATGAACTCTGCCCTCGCCCTCTGCCGCGATGCGGCCCTGTACTGCGTCCTCGCCACGGCTCAGTGGCTCATGGAGGAATGACGCCATGCGTCGCCCCACCAACCTTCGCCGCCTGTCCATGTGGCAGTCGCGCCGCGTGCAGGACGCAGCCCTGTACATCGTCGCCTTTATCGCCGCGATCGCCATGTCGATCGTCTGGTGACCAACGATTTCCAACCCTGAAAGCACAACCATGTCCACTGTTGATTCACCGTTCGCAACCCAGCGCCAGACTGCTGTCGTCGAGACCGCCGGCGCACGTCAGAACCAATCCCGCGAACTCGCGGAGACGCAAACCAAATACCTGATGGCGCAGCGCTTCCCTCGCGATGTGGTCGCCGCCATGGACCGCATCCTCAATGCCTTCACCCGCCCCACCCTTGCCGAGAAAGCGGAATATCAATTCGCGCGCGGTGGCAGCGACATCAGCGGCCCGAGCATTCGCGCTGCCGAGGCGATCGCGCAGCAATGGGGGAACATGGAACAGGGCTTTCGTGAACTCGCCCGCGGCACCGACCCGGACGGTGTGCCGTTCTCCGAAGTCGAGGCCTACTGCGTCGACCTGGAAGGCCGCAGCAGCAAGCGGCTGCAGTTCATCGTTCGCCACTGGCGCGACACCAAGAAGGGCGGCTACAAGCTCACCGACGAGCGCGACATCTACGAGTTGATCGCCAACCAGGCGCAGCGCCGCGTGCGTGCATGCATCTTGGCGATGATCCCGGGCGACGTTACCGAGGCCGCCATGACGCAGGTGGACGTCACGCTCAAGACGACGGCCGACACCAGTTCCGAGGCCATGCAGAAAATGGTCGCAGCCTTCGCTCCGTGGGGCATCCAAAAGGAGCACATCGAGAAGCGAATCCAGCGCCGACTGGACGCGATACAGCCGGCTCAAGTGGTCATGCTCAAGCGCATTTACGCGAGCCTGCGCGACGACATGAGTTTGCCGGGCGACTGGTTCGAAATGGAGCCCACTGGCGAGCCGGGGAAACCCATCGTGAAGGCGCCTCAGGCAAAGCCTGCCACTGTCGACCAGAACACCGGCGAAATCCACGCGGCCACCGAGCCCGAGCGCACCCCGCCCCCGGCGATCGACCCGGCCGACAACCCCGAATCCGGCACCGAGACCACCCCAAACGCGGAGCAAAAGCCGGAAGTCACCCAGGCCAAGCCCAAGCGCGCGGCCGCGGCATCAGCCGACCCCGCGGCCCTGGCCACCGAGGGCGAACGCAAGTTCATCATCAACCGCGCGCGCAGTGCCGGCAAGGACCTGGCCGAACTGGTGATTGCCGCGGGCGTCGAAGGCCTGCCCGCTGACCTGGCCGGGCTGACCAAAGACGGATTCATCGCGATCAAGGACCAGCTGCCGGCGTCGGCCTGATCATCATGCTGACCTTCGATGCAGACACGCACACCTACCGCTACGGCGGCCAGGTGGTGCCATCGGTCACACAGATCCTGCGCCCGATGATGGACCTGGATCACGTCGACCCGGATTTGCTGCGCCGCGCCAGCGCATTCGGCACCGCGGTGCATGCGGCCTGCGAGCTGGACGACCTCAAGCAACTGGACGAGTCCGCCCTCGATCCCAACTTGATGCCCTACTTGGCAGGGTGGCGCAAGTTCTGCCGTGAACACGGCTGCGCCTGGGAGCTGATCGAGTCGCGCGTGTACCACCCAAGCCTGCGCTACGCCGGCACGTTGGACCGCAAGGGCATCGTCGACGGGTTTCCCGCAATCGTGGACATTAAGTCGGGTACCGCCCTGTATGCCAGCGTGGGCCCGCAGTTGTCCGCCTATGCCCACGCTCATGCCCAAGGCATCGGTCAGCCATCCATGGCCGGCGTGTATCGCCGCTACGCCGTTCGCCTGTACCCGAATGGGTATGAGCTCAAGCAATACACCGATCCCACTGACTTTGCGGCGTTCGCGTCGCTGGTCACCCTGCGTCAGTTCGCGGCCAAACACCGCATCACCTTGAAGGAGATCTCTCATGCCTGATACCGTCACAACCACCAGCGCGCCCGCCAAAGGCGCAATCCAGTACGACGCCACCGCCGCGATCGTGCTCGGCCAGCAGGCGCAGCGCGCCCTGTCCAACGCGGCCGACTTCACGGTCGACAGCGATGACATGCTCGAGGTCGCAGCCGTCGACCTGCGCAGCGTCAAGGCTCTGCAGAAGAAGGTCGAGGAACAGCGCACCAGCATCACCGGGCCACTAAATCAGGCGGTCAAGGCAGTCAACGATCTGTTCCGCGCGCCGGCGCAATACTTGGTTGACGCCGAGCGCCAGCTCAAAGGCGCCATGCTCACCTACACCACCGAGCAGCAGCGCATTGCCGATGAGGCCCGGCGCAAGGCCGAGGAAGCCGCGCGCATCGAGCGCGAGCGCCTGGCCGCCGAGCAGCGCGAGCAGGAACGCGTCGCCCGCGAGGCGGCAGCCGCGGCGCAGCGGGCAGCAGAAGAATCCCAGCGCGCCGAACGCGAGGCACAGGAGGCGGCAGCCCGGGGCGATGCCGAGGCAGCAGCTGCAGCGCAAGCGGCACAGGCAACCGCCCAGGCCCAGGCCGCCGAGCAAGCCCAAGCTGCCGAGCAGGCCCAGGCTCAAGCACAGGCCACGGCGGTATCGGCTGCCGTCGTCAGCATGCCGGCCGAGGTCTCGGCGCCGGCGCGCGTGTCGGGCATCAGCACCAGCAAGTCGGTCGACTTCGTGATCGAGAACCTGCACGCGCTGGTGTGCCATGTTGCCGAGCACCCGGAGCTGATCACGTTGTTGATGGCCGACAGCATCAAGCTGCGCGCCCAGGTCCGCGCCACCGGCATGAACACCAAGCTGCCCGGCGTGCGCGTGTTCCAGAAACAGACGATGTCCGCACGCGCGGCCTGATACCGATCCCCCACCCCTGCAACTACTTGAAAGCGAACCATGCCCAAAGCAATCTTCTTCGACACGGAAACTTCCGGCCTGCCCCTGTTCAGCGAGCCCAGCGAGGACCCCCGGCAACCGCACATCGTGCAACTGGCGGCCATCGTGGTTGACCTGGACACGCGCGAGCAGCTGGGCTCGATGAACACCATCATCCGCCCCGACGGCTGGACCATCCCCAAGGAGGTGTCTGACATCCATGGCATCACGACCGAACGCGCCCTGGCCGAAGGCATCCCGGAGGCCGATGCGCTGGACATGTTCCTGTCGCTGTGGAGCCAGCAGCTGCGCATCGCGCACAACGAGCAGTTCGACGCCCGGATCATCCGCATCGCCCAGCACCGGTTCGGGTATTCGGAGAGCGACTGCGCGCTGTGGAAGGGCGTCAAGGCAGCGTGCACGCAGCGCCTGGCAACGCCCATCATGAAGTTGCCGCCCACGGCCAAGATGCGTGCGGCCGGCTTTTTCAAGCACAAGAGCGCGAACCTGCAGGAGGCATTCACGCACTTCACCGGCGCGCCGTTCGAGAACGCCCACAGCGCCATGGCCGACGTGAAGGCGTGCATGGCGGTCTATTTCGCGATCGCTGACGCGAAGAAGGCGCAGCCGGTCGCGGCCTGATTTACGGGGCAACGACCGGCCAAAGGCGATAGAGGCGCATCCCGCGCCGAAAGCCATCACCGCGCTGTTGCGTTGCCCCACCCATTTCCCAACCAGCCACGAAAGGGCTATTCACCATGAAGACCTACATCGGGACCAAGATGATCAACGCCAGGCCGTTGACGCGCGGAGACTACAACGCCTATCGTGGGTGGGCGCCGCCCGCAAACGAGGACCAGGGCGCGCCAGGCTATCTGGTCGAGTATCTGGACGGGGGCAAGCCGAACGACTCACGCCACGCCGGATACATCAGCTGGTCGCCGGCCGAGCAATTCGACAACGCCTATCGCGAGACATCGGGCCTGTCATTCGGCCTGGCCATCGAGGCACTGAAGAAGGGCTTCAAGGTCGCGCGCGCAGGCTGGAACGGCAAGGGTATGTGGCTGTTGCTGGTACCCGGCACGGAACTCGCAAAACTGAATCCTGGTACGCCTTACGCGAAGGCCCTGAGCACGCCAGAAGCCGAGTGCAACGCTTGCGAGATCCTGCCGCACATCGATATGTGGACGGTCAATGCCCACGGCCGCCGCGCAATGTTGCCGGGATGGCTTGCCAGCCAGACCGACATGCTGGCTGACGACTGGGCAATCGTCGACTGAGTTACGGGGCGGTCACATGGCGGAAGTGTTTCCCCCGGTGCTGAGCCGGCCTGGCGCCTAGTAAGCGAAGCGACCGCAGCCTGATCGCCCCACCCACCACCTACATCCGCCCAAGGAAAAATCAACATGCCAGATCAACCAACGGAGCAATTCAAGTCCTGGGGACTGCTCGAACTGATGGGGCGCACGCGCATTGCCGGTGAGCTGACCGAACAGACCATCGGCGGGTGCGCGTTCATCCGCGTCGACGTGCCCCAGGTCGGCGACATCGCGGCCCACACGCGCTATTTCGCGCCCGGCTCCCTGTACGGCATGACGCCGCTGGCCGAGGCCACTGCCCGCAAGTTGGCGAACTACCTGCAGTCCTCGCCGGTGAACGCCTACGAAATGCGCGACGCGCCGGCGGCGCCGCTGCTGACCAGCGAGTCGTCGCGTGAGGACTATTTCCCCGAAGACGATCGCAATTTCTGACCCGCCACCAACCACCACCAAAAGGAACCCCATGCGCTTCGAACTCACCCGCAAGACCAAGGCCACCTTGGTCGACATCGACATCCAGTCGCTCAAGATGGGCCAGACCGAAGTGGTGCCGGCCGTCGCCCTGGCCTTCAAGGTCACGCTGGCCAACAGCGCCCTGGCGATGCTGGACAAGGCCCTGCTGACCTTCCTCTACTCCAGGGGCAACAGCGGCGCCGCAGCCCAGGCCACGCTCGACGGCGTCGAAGTCGTCAGCGAATTCCCCTCGCTCACGAAAGCCGCGGTCATGCTCGGCGACCTGAGCCCGAAAGAGGGCAACGAGCAGACCGGGTGCAAGCTGCACATCCACGTCGGCGCCACCGGCCACGCGGACATCAAGCTGCAGGACGGCACCGTCACGGTCAAGAAGATCAGCCCGAAGGAAGGCGGCGCGGTCGATTTCCATGTCGTGTTCTACACGTCGGACGTCGACGCGGAGACGATGGGCGAGCTCGGCGTGCTCAAGTCGCACGACCTGGACATCGAACTGACGGCGCCCGAGATCATCAGCAAGCAGACCAAGATCGATGACGCCGCCGACAGCGGCAAGGTCACGCCGATCAAGGGTGCCAAGGGCAAAGGCAAGGGCCTGGGCACCGATGCCGACCAGGCCGAGCGCCAAGCCAAGGAGTTGGCCAAGGATCCGACGCAGAAGGGTGATTGGCCGTTTCCTGGGGGCGGCCCGAAGACGCCGGAAGAGGCTCTGGCTGATTCGGTGGGGTCGAAGTGATGAGCCGCAAACGCCGCTACAGCGGCGACGACAAGCACTTCGGCCCGTTCACCTGGAGCCGGCACAACAACGAGGGCTGGCGCCCGTTCGGGCTGATGCTGGACTCAGGGGGCGATCACGAGAGCAGCGGGAATAAAGGATGCAACCTCAAGCTGCAAGCCTGCGGCAGTACGCTGATCATTGAACTGCCGCGCCTGCTGCCGGACTTTCGCATTCGGCACTCCAACGTCGCCTGGGACGCGGCCACCATCGAGCGCCTGGGACGCAATTGGTACGACGAAGTGTTTCCACGCGAGTATGGCTTCACCGTCAGCGACGGGGCCATGCATGTGCACTATGGCCCCCAGACGCACGACAGCACGACAACGAAAAGCAAGTGCTATTTCTTGCCATGGTGCAACTGGCGGTTCGTCCGGCACAGCTGGTACGGCCCAACCGGCCAGCACATCGAAACCCTGTGGGAAACCAGGAGCAAAGAGGTCCGATCCGCCCAGTGGGAATGGCGCCGCGAGTTCGAGGCAGGTCTCGTCAAGACCCGATTCGAGATCGTCGACTACGACGGCGCGCGCATCGGGGTGTCCACCAACATCGAGGAGCGCGAGTGGCGCTTCGGCACGGGTGCATTCGCGTGGTTGTCGCTGTTCCGCAAGGCGACGATCCGGCGCACACTGAACATCGAATTCGACCGCGAGTGTGGGCCAGAGAAAGGCTCGTGGAAGGGCGGTCTGATCGGGACCAGCATCGACATGCTGCCCGGCGAACTGCACGAGGCCGCATTCCGTCGCTACTGCGAGCAGGAGCATCGCTCGAAGAATGGGCGGTACCGGATCAACCTGGCGGAGGTCAAGTGAGCCCGACCATTCTGACCGCCGAGGGCACCTACTTCAACTTCCTGGAGCCCGAGAAATCGGACTTCACGGTTGCCTCGATCGCACACGCCCTGTCGCACATCTGCAGGTACACCGGCCACTGCCGTGACTACTACAGCGTGGCGCAGCACTCGGTGCTGGTGTCCTATGCCGTGCCACCAGAGGACGCGTTGGCTGGCCTGCTGCACGACGCGGCCGAGGCGTTCATCGGCGACGTGGCCAAGCCGCTCAAGCGGCTGCTGCCGGACTACCAGGAGCTCGAGGCCAGCATCGAGGCGGCCGTGTTCGCGCGGTTCGGCCTGCCGGCAGAGCTTCCGCCCAGCGTCAAGCGCGCCGACTTGCAGCTGCTGGTCACGGAAAAGCGCGACCTGATGCCGTCATGCCGCAACGCCGAGTGGCACATCGACGGCATCGAGCCGCTGGAACGACGCATTCACCCCATGACGCCGGCGCATGCTCGGCAGGCGTTCCTCGATCGCTATTGGGAGATCACCAGACCATGACCCCAATCGACATCCGCCACTTCCACCTTTTCGCCGGCCTCGGCGGCGGTGCCCGCGGCTTCAACCAGGGCAAGGCCCGGGTCGGCAACCTGGAAGCGCGCTTTCGCTGCATCGGAGGCGTCGACAACGACGCGGCTGCAATGCGCGACTTCCAACGACTGGCCGGCGTGCCAGGCACCGTGCTCGATATGTTCGACCGCGAGCAGTACCGCGCCTTCCATGATCGCGAGCCGGGCCCGGATTGGCGCGAGGCAACACCGCAGGACCTGCAGCGCGCCGCCGGCGGCGAGCGGCCGCACATTGTGTTCCTGTCCGCGCCGTGCAAGGGTTTCAGCGGCCTGCTGTCCGAGGCCAAGAGCAAGACGGCCAAGTATCAGGCCCTGAACCGGCTCACGCTTCGCGGCGTGTGGCTGATGCTCGAGGCCTGGTCCGATGATCCACCCGAGCTGGTGCTGTTCGAGAACGTGCCGCGCCTGGCCACCCGCGGCCGCGAGCTGCTGGAGCGCATCACCGAGCTGCTGCGCGCCTACGGCTACGCCACGGCCGAGACGACGCACGACTGCGGCGAGCTGGGCGGCCTGGCCCAGTCACGCAAGCGGTTCTTGCTGGTGGCGCGCCACATGGAGAAGGTCGCGCCCATGCTGTACCAGCCCGAGCGCAAGACGCTGCGCGCGGTCGGTGACGTGCTGGGCCGCATGGCGCTTCCAGGCGACCTGCGCGCCGGGCCCATGCACCGGGTGCCGGCCCTGCAATGGAAGACCTGGGTGCGCCTGGCATTCGTCGAGGCCTGGTCCGACTGGCGCAGCCTGAACAAGTTGGCGGTGCAGGATGGCAAGCTGCGCGACTTCCTGATCGTGCCAGAGATGTTCAGCGGTGCGCTTGGTGTGCGCAAGTGGGATGGCAAGACCGGTGCTGTCGCCGGTGAGTCACTGCCGATGAATGGGGCGTTCTCGGTGGCTGATCCGCGGCATGCCATCGGCGCCGAGCAGTTTGGCCAGTACGGAGTCCACGCCTGGACCGACACGATGGGCGCCGTCATCGGAGTGAAGTCGCCCGGCCAGGGTGGTTTCGCCGTCGCAGATCCTCGCCACGATGGTCCGGCCAAGCACAGCAACGAGTTTCGGATCGTGCGCTGGTACGGGCATTCCATGGCGGTCACCAGTGCGCACGGTACCGGGCAGGCGGTGGCTGACCCACGCGGCCCGCAGGACAGCAAGTTGTTCGGTAAATACCACTGCGCCGACTGGAGTTCGGCCTCGCGCACCGTCATCGGCGGTGACAACAATGGTGCCTATGCTGTGGCCGACCCGCGCAGCGGCATGGCAGCCGATCGATCCGCCTACCTGACCGGCGGCCACTACGGCGTGATTCCATGGGACCAGCCCGCCGGCGCCGTGAGCGCGGCCGCAGGCCATGACAACGGCCGGTGGTCGGTTGCCGATCCGCGCATGCCCGCGTCAGCCGAAAAGCTAGTGTGCCGGATCCGATCGCTCGATGACACATGGCATCGGCCGTTCACCACGCTGGAGCTGGCCGCACTGCAGTCGTTGGTCGACCCCGAGGAACAGCTCGAGCTCGACGGCCTGAGTGATCAGGCCTGGCGCGAGCGCATTGGCAATGCCGTGCCGAGCGACGCGGCGCAGGCGATCGCCAGTGAAATGGGTCGCACCCTGCTCGGGGCCTGGAGCGGGGAGACATTCAGCCTGTCGGCGGCGCCCGTGTGGGTGCGGCCGGTGGCGGTCGGGTTGTCAGTTGCACAAGGGGGGATCTGATGCCACTACCCTACGAGAGCGCCACCAGCGGCGAACGCGCGCTGGGCGAGATCCAGAAGCTGCTGCGCGGCTTCGGCTGCAACAAGTTCGGATCCATGATCGACGACGGCCTGGGCGAGGTCCTGGTGCAGTTCGAATACAAGGGCCGGCCGGTCAGCGTGAAGGCCTCGATCAAGGGCTATGCCGCGGCATGGCTCAAGGAACACCCGTACAACCCGGGCCGCACGCGCAGCACCAGGCAGCAACACGAGCGCAAGGCCATGGACATCGCCAGCGTGGCGGTCTACAGCATCTTGAGAGACTGGATCAAGGGCCAGATCACGGCGATCGAGACTGGGATCCTGTCGTTCGAAGGTGCATTCCTTGGCCAAATTCTCCTGGGCACCGGCAAAACCGTGCTCGAGCATGTGGCTGATCAGCGACTGTTGCCGGCTCTGGAGGCGCCGAAACCATGACCGACATCACCCGCCAGCAGCTGTGCGCCGCGCTGCAGATCAGCGAATCCACCGTTCGCCGGCACGAGCGCGACGGCATGCCGTGCACGCCGGTGGGCAAAAAGGCCAAACGCTACGATTTGGCAGAATGCAAAAAATGGCTGCGTGAGAGGACCCCATGTCAACCTGGATCGACAAAGCAGGCCGCCGCCACGCGGGCGTCATGTACCGCGGCGAGCGACTTCATCGAGTCCTCGATGTCGGTGCAACGTCGAGTGATGCCAAGTCTGTTGAGAGTGATCTCCGCCGCCTCCTGAAATCCAAGGGCGCCGCGCAGCCGCCCGGCGATCCGCTGATCACAGATGTCATGCCGCTGTTCATGGTCCACGCCGACACATTGCGCTGGCCAGAGCCAGCCAAGCTGTGCGCCAGGCGCATTGGCCCATGGCTGATCGGATACCGTGCCTCACAGGCCCGAGAAGTGGCCGCCGCGATCGTCAAGGACATGCGGTCGAGCTACGAGGCCGCCACCATCAACCGAAGCCTTGCAGCGCTCAAAAAGGCCTTGGGTCTGGCGTGGGAGGACAACCTGACCGCCGTGAACTATGGCGACAACGTCAAGAGCCTGCCGACCCACAATAAGCGAGAAATGTTCCTGTCGGTCGACCAGGTGGACCACCTGGCCAGTTGCGCATCCAAGACCTGCCAAGCCGCGATCTGGATTGCCTTGCTAACCGGATGCCGGCGCGGCGAGATACTGAAAATGCGTCCCGAGGACATCGGCCGTGACGCGATCACCATCCACAGCGGCAACACCAAGACGCTGCGCACCAGGGTCATCCCGATCGCGCCAGGCCTGCGTGTCTGGCTCAAGCAGATACCGCTGCAGTACAAGGACTACGAGGGCCTAAAAACCGCCTTCCAGCGCGCGCGCATCAAGGCCGAAATGCCATGGGTCAACTTTCACGACCTGCGCCACTCCTGCGCCTCCATCCTGATGGCCAAGGGGGCCGACATCTACACGGTGTCCAAGATCCTGGGGCACAGCACGATCACCACCACTCAGCGGTATGCGCACCTGGAAGTGAGTCAGCAGCGAGAGGCCCTGAAACGGGCATTTTCCTGATGGATTGCACCGAAATTACACCGGGCCAGTGTTGGCGCTACTGCTTTGGTAGCGGGAAACGCAGTGTTTCCAATGGTGGGCGGTGGAGGCTTCGAACCTCCGACCCCAGCAGTGTGAATGCTAGTGACCGCCACGCGCGACATGGATCTCCAGAGGGGAAGTCGTGGCCTGACCACCACGAAATGGGCCTGGCGGGCAGGAAATTACACCAGGATTGCACCGGGCAGGATCTGAGGATCCTCAGCTCGGACCTGTCACGGCCTCGATAGGCACCACACACTCGGCCAGCGCCGCCCGCAGCCGATCCTCGTAGCCCTCGCGCCGCTCAATCTCGGCCTGGGCGGCTTTCACGAACTGGTCGAGGCCAACCCCTGGCCGCAGGGCTTCCGTGGGCATGGCGGGCCGCGCAGGCACGTGCGCCTGGCATTGGACGGGCACCGGCACCCGGACAGGCTGCAGGCGGACCGGCGCCGCGCTGCAGCCAACCAGGACGGCCAGCACGACGATCAGGGCCGCGATGGCCAGCACGCGCACTGTCATCATGGCTTGACCTGGCGGGTGGAGAGCCAGTCGTCGACCTGGGCCTGAGCGCTGGCGCAGTCGTCGCCGACCACCGCCGGCGGCGTGGCCAAGATCTGGTCGGCCCGCTGGTCGCCGGCGGCGGCGCGTTTCTCGGCCGCGGCGACGGCGGCCCGCGCTGCACGTGCGCGCTTGTCGGCCTCGGTGCGCAGGGCTTCTACGCCGCGGCTGCATTCGCGCGCCACGTCGACGGTGTTGACCAACTGCTCCTGGAGCGTGGCGGCGCGATCGCGGGCCTGCAGCCAGGCCCAGCCGGTGGCGGCGTTGCTGACTAGCAGGACGCCCAAGGCCAGCAGGAGGGGAAACGGGATCATGGGTATTCCGACCAAGGCAACTGCCAGTGCGGGCCGTCCTTGAATGTCTCCCAGTCACCGCCCCACTCGATCGGCACGCCGAGCTGCTGCGCGGCCGATTTCACGGCGACGGCGAGCTGGTGGTACAACGGCCAGTCCCAGCGCACCTGGCCGTCGACGATGGCGCCCAGGTCGACAGCATGGCCGGACAGGTGGCGGCTGCGCATGGTGGTACTGGCGCCTGCCTTGAACAACTCGCGCTGGCGCTCGATGGTGCGCACGCCTTCGAGCACGGCGAAATCGACCGTGGTCATCTGGATGGCCAGTTTGACGACCGCCTGCAGGCGCGGGTGCACGCCGGTCAGGCGGCCTAGGGATTTGGTGGAGAGGGCGAATGTCATTGCAGCCTCGACAGGTCAGAATCCAGCGCACCCGGGCTGGTTGGTTCGGTATCCGGGCACCCGAAATCGGACTCGGGCGCCGGCGCGCTGTCGGGGTATTCGAGATCGAACGGATCCTCGGGGGCATTGCGCCATGCGAGCCATGCCCACACAGCAAGCGCCACGGGAAGCAACCACCACGCGCTCATTGCTTGTCCAGCGGCGAGCGATCGGTGTTGTGGACGCCGTATCTGCGCTCGAAAAACGTCTTCATGACCTTCTCGGCCCACATCAATCCAGAAACCCCAGCGTGACCCGCCATGCCCGCCAGTGCAGCGGTGATCAACGGCTGCACGTTCATCGCCTCGCAAGCCCAGAATGTCAGGATCCCGATGAAGGCCGATGTGAACAGCTCGCCAACCAGAATGCGCAAGTCGTAGGCCGCCGACTCGCCGCGGCGAACCGCGTTGTACCAACGCACAAAGCCACCAAGCATCGCGATCGCGAGGATCATTCCGTACTCTCGAAGCGAATACGACAGTGGATTCTTGTGAGGCTCTTGTGCGAGAGCAGGACCTGCAAGGTGCAGGGTGATGATCACGGCATAGAGAAAATTGGCCATGCCCGGTATGGTCAAGCAGTCAACCACCTGCCGTGACGAAAAATCACTCTTGCGCTGCTGCCACGCGCCGGCGCGCGTCCCGGGTGTTTGCCAGGATGGCAGCCTTGTCTTCTGCGTGCAGGTCCCGGCCGGCCTTCTTCAGGCTCGTTGTCAGCGACATCGCCGGCCCCTTTCGAATCGCCTTGACCACTGCCAGCCTCTTGCGAAACTCGACCACGTCTGGCGATTGCGGCGCCCGCGGTGGCGCGGGCCGCTCATCCGGCTTCGTCTCTGGATCGGCGTCCGCGCCGTCTTGCGGTTTGCCGGTGGCTCGATAAACTGTCGTCATGGGAAGCGCCTTTCTCGTTCAGGCATTCAAGCCGCTGCTGCTGTTCGTGATGCTGCTGGCGTCGATCCCGTTCACGATGGCCATCAAGCGATGGATGCGGGATGGCAAGCTCAAGCGCACGCTGCTCGATCGTGAACTCCTGACCCGCAGACCATGGATCCATTGGGCCATCTTCGTGTTCGGCTTCGTTTTCATGTTCGCCATGGGGTTCCTGGGCTTGGTGATCCACAACCTCTAACGGTCCGAGGCCAGTTCGGCGCCCGCCTCGATACCCAGGGCCTTCCACAGCTTTTTCGCCGGCAGGTTGTCCAATGTGGCGGCCGGCACTCGCGACAGCACGCTGGCTTCACGATTCGGGTTGACCATCAGGCGCTGCACCGTCGGATTGAGCACCACTGATCGAGCCACCGGCCGGGCGGCGAACAGCGCAGCAATTCCAGGGTTGTGCATGCCCCCAACTCCGCCGGCCGCAATGTCGAGCACCGACCACGGCGGCACGTCGACGCCGGACTGGGCCGCCTTCGGAAACGCCTGGCCAAACTGGGCGGCGCTCTTCAACTCGCCCGACAGGGGCTTGCCCTTGGCCAGTTGCCCGGCCAGCTTCTGCGCCGATACGTCACCGGTCGCAGCGTTGAGCGACTTCTCCACGGTGTAGGTCTTGGCGATCAGCTTTCGCGCGTCCCTGAACTCGCTCAGGACGCTGGCGGGCTGGGCAGTGTTCACGAGATGGCGCTCGAGCTGCGCCTCCATGGCTTCGGCGGCTTCTCTGCTGGCTTTGCCCAGCGCAGCATCGCCTGCGCGAAACGCGTCGTCCGCGTTGCCGCGCAGTACGCGGATGGCGTCGACCGCCGCATCAGCCTTGAACAGCGGCTGTCGCAGCGTGTCGACGAGTTGCTGGACCTGTGGCTTTGCCAACCCGGGGAACTGTGCCGAAGCGCCATGGTACTTCGCCACGATGCCGTCGAGGGCCTTGTGGTAGACCTGATCCGCCTGCACCGTCCCGGTGTTCTTCAGCGCGTCATAGGCGGTGCCCGCCTGCTTTCGCAGCTGTTGAAGCGTTGCTGTGTCGATCGGCGTGTCTCTGGCGAGCCCCAAGGCCCGACGCGCCAGGTTGTTCGTAACCGACTGATTCGCGACGCTTGCCGCCTGCTGGGTCTTGATCTTGCCGCCAAGGGCCTCCAAGCCCCGCGACACGAGGCTGCCGGCGTCGGCCTGTGATGGCGTCACCACGAAGCCTTCGCCGCGAGCCGCCACCAGCGCAGCATCCTTGCCGGCGTTGGCCGCCTTCTTCGCCGCGGCCCTGGCCGCAAATCGCGACGCCACGGCCTTTGCGCCCGCTCCGACTGCATCGCCCAGCACCTTGCCAGCTGCGCCGCCTGCGGCCCCGCCTGCGGCCGCTGCAGCCCTGTCGACAATGCCGCCCTCGGTTGTCAACGCGCTCAGGCCTGCGCCGGCGCCAGCGGCCAACGCGAGCGAGCCAGCTGCCGGCGCGAGCGCCAGCGGCGCCGCCTTTCCGATGAACTTGCCGACCTTGCCTGCAGTTGTCGCGTCCAGTGGCGCATCGAGCCGGTCGGCCTCTTCCTTGGTACCTGGCATGCCGAAGTTCTCCAGCACGCTACCCAGGCCAATCGCTCGGCCAGTACTTGCGAGACCGCTACCAGTCGCCGCCAGCAGGCGGTCCACCGTCGACATGCCCGCTGTCGGATCCAGATCCGATACAGCCGCTGCCGGCGCCGCATACCGGTCCCACGGGCCCGCGACGGGCGCAACCGGTGCCGCTGCCGGTGCGCCTTGGTATTTCTCCCATGGCCCGCTCATTTGACCTGCTCCCAGTTGACGGCCTGCGACGGGTCGCCGCCCTTGAAGCGGTAGCCGTCCTGAATTGCGCCAGGTCTTGGCCCGGACGGCGGCGCAGCCATCTGGCCAGTGCCAGCCCCGCCGGTTTGGGCCGCCGGCGCGCGATTGCCAAGCTCCGGCACGGTGTATCCGGATGCCCTGTAGAACTCGCTCGCCTCGTCAACGGCGGCCCGGTAGTTCGACACGAACATCTGCAGCTTCTTCTGCACCGTCGCCGGATCATCGGTCGCCCGAGGGATGAACGGAGCCAATCGCGGAAACTCTGCTGCCGTAACCGCGGCGCCCGATCGATCGTGAATCACCAGTGATCCGAGATCCGCGATCGCTGCACGCGTCGGCACACCCGATTCGTCCAGGATGTTCAGCGCGGTGTTCGGCAGAAAGCCCTTCCATCCGGTTGCATTGGGGTCGCCCTCCTGCCCGTCGACGGTCTTGCCCTGCACGAGCGCCAGCGCGTTCTCCGCACGCCGCAGGTTTGTGAGGTTGTCCAGGTGACCCTTGGCCGCTGCCGAAGGCAAGGCCCTCATTGGCGGGCCCTTGCCTTGCAACGGAACGCCGCCCGGTCCGAGTGCAGGCCGCGCCTCACCGGTCGCCTTGTTGACCAGCATGATCGTGCCATCGAATGCTGGCACAACCTGCAATTGACCGGTTCGACCGCCTTGGGCAATGTCCTGCCGGATCTTGTCGGTCGATGCCCGGTGCTGCGCAGCTGCCGCGTAGCTGTTGCTTGCCGATGCTGTGGACGCACCTGCCGCAGCCCGCGATGCAAGCGCGCGCGCATCATCCGCGCCGATCCCGGCATCTGTCTTGCGCCCGAAAAGCACGGCCAGTCCGGGACTCAGGTCCTGCTCGGCACCGCTGAACACATTGAAGCCTTGACCGGTGTCGCCGATGTTCTTGAATCGATCCTTGCCGTCCATGGCCGCCTGTGCCTCGGCCACCCGGCCCGGGTCGATCTGGCCGGCCAGCACCTGATCGCCCAGGCCCTGATCGCGGTACACACCGGACGCCTTGGCGATGTTCTCGACGCTCTTGTCTCCGATCGTGAGCGCCTGATTCGTCAGCCCCAGCGATTTCCAGATCTTCGACGCCGTGTCGTCTTGGTAGAACCTCGGGGCGGGCTGGAACGGGCCGACGCCGTCGACAGCTGGCGGCCGATACTGCGCCGGCATCTGCCCTGTCTGGGCGAACTGTGCAAAGTCTGCCGTTTGGCTGGGTGCCACGCCGTGCATCATCGCGGCCGTCTTGATCAGCTCGCCCAGGCTGCCGCGTTGCTGCTGCTGCCGCTCGCTTTCGGCCTGGCCCTGGAACAGCGCGGCATGGGCCTCGGCCTGACGCTGCTGCGCACCGATCAGGTCGCGCTTGGCCTGCGCCCCTTGCGCCTCCTCGGCCGCCTGCGCCTGGTACAGCGGCGCCATTGCCATGGACCGGAAGAAGTTTCCGATGCCGTCGGCCGCCTGCTGCGCACCAACATGGCTCACTGGTAGCTTGAATCTCATGGCTCTTGACTCCTTGAATCACCTTCTTTGGGGTTGCAAACTTCGTTGTTCGAACGAACCACCTCGACCAGTTCGGGCAGCAACAACACCACAGCGAACTCACGGTTGCGCGGCGTCAGGTAGCGCAGCACGAGATATTCTCGATGCTGGCGCCGCCGGCCACGGTACCCGGTGACACGTGCCAGCTGCCCCAGCGGTGTGCGTACAACCGCACCGATCGGGATGGACTCGACATCGATCGGGCGCGGCGTGAACTCGAGTAAACCGCCGTACAACTTGTCCTCGATGTTGGTGCCATCGGTCGCAATAGCGGTCACTGGCTCATCGATCACAGGACCGCCCCTTTCGTACGCACTTGGCTCGTGGGCCTGGCCTGGCCAGCCGGCCAGTCCTTGAACCGCGTGTTCTCGCCCACGTACATCACCTGCGCGTCACCGGTGGTCCCGTTGCGGTTCTTGTCTACGCGCAACTCGGCCAGGTACTTCCACTCGTCGCCCAGCGTTGGCTTGGCCTTGTACGGGCGATGCACGAAAACGATGATGTCTGCGTCCTGTTCGATCGAGCCGCTATCACGCAAGTCCGCCATGGTCGGCATCTGGTTGATGCGGTCCTCCAGTCGCTTGACCTGGCACAGCAGCATCACCGCGCATCCCAACTCCTTGGCCAGCGCTTTCAGGCCCTTGGTCACTTCCTCGAGCTGGTACACGCGAGGCATCTTCGGGTCCGACCCGTTCATCAACCCCAGGTAGTCCACGATCAGCAACTTGACCGCGTTCTTGCGCGCGATCGACCGAGCCCGGCTGCGCAGTTGCGTGATGTTCAGGCCAGACGTATCGGTCACGGAGAAACTGATCTGGCGGATTTTCTCGACAGCCTCGGTAACCCGGGGCCAGTCGTAGTCCTTGAGGTACTTTGGCCGCTGCACCCGCGTCAGGTGGATGTGCGACACCATGGACATTTGCCGTTCGGCCAGCTCCCGCTCTGTCATCTCCATGCTGAACATCGCAACTGCAAGGCCTTCGCTCAACGCCATGTGCATGCCGATCGACATGGCCAGCGCAGTTTTTCCCATGCTCGGGCGCGCACCGATCACCACCAGTTGGCCGGGCCGAAGCCCCCCGTTGAGCAACTTGTCGACCTCGTGCAGGCCTGTTGGCATGAGGTCGTCCTGATCGTCATCGGCGGCCGACTGGATCCGATCCAGCAGCGCGACCATGCTGTCGCTACTCTCGACCCAGTCATCCCTGGCGCGCTGCGCGGCCTGGCCGATCCCGAAGATACGCTGCTCGCACTCGTCGACAATCTCGGCCACCGGCTTGCCGCCGGTGTTGAAAGCGGCCGTTGCGATCTCGTCGCTTGCCACCACCAGTCGGCGCAATACCGCCTTCTCCCGAACGATCTCGGCATAGCGACGCAAGTTGGCCGAGCTCGGCACGTACTGCGCCAGCGAGTTCAGGTACATCAGCCCGCCGGCCTCGTCGTCCTTGCCGCGGTCCTTGAGGTATTCGAACACCGTCACGACGTCGGCAGCCCGGTTCGCCGCAGCCAGCACAGCGAGCGCACCGTAGATCAGCCGGTGCTCGTAGCGGTAGAAATCGGCGTCGGTCAGCAGGTCGGCAACGCGATCCCAGGCACCGGGGTTCAGCAGCAACCCGCCAAGCACGCTCGATTCCGCCTCGGCGGAGTTCGGCGGGATCCGCAGCGCGCTGACCGGCGCATCGTCCATGACCCGATCGATACCAGGTGAGAATTCGGCGCGAGCGTTCATGCCAATGCTTCCTCAGTTTTTTCGATGACGTGTTTCTTGCCCTTGTCCGACAGCAGGAAGTCCAGGTCGCACCGCCAATTCTTGTGGCCGGCCGATCGAGCGACACGGCCCATCAGAAAGTCGTTGTCTCTGGCACGGGTGAAGTAGGCCCGGAACCATTCAAGCGCCTCGTCAGCGTTGGTCGCGCGTGCGGAACCGTCCATTCGCTTGTCGGTCAAGACCCAAGCCCAGGTCGAAGACATAGCGTTCTTGCGGGCCTTCGGCATCATTCGAACGCTCGGTAGCATTGGCAAGAGCTCGTGGTACAGGTCAACGATTGCACGGTGCGGACATGTCGGCAGCTTGGCTGTCGACGTATCTGGTGGTTCTTGATGGTTCAATGATGGTTCGTCTGCAATGCGTTGCAGGGGTTTCGCGCAATCCTTTGCAGGGGTGGGCGCAATGTGTTGCAGGGGTGCAAGGCTTTGCAGGGGTGCAACGGCTTGCAGCCCCAAACGATCCAGCATCACCCGGTAGAGGTTCGTGCCCTTGGGCCCTTCGTTGACCAGTATTTCAAGCTCGCCGCTGGCCTTCAACGCTGCCAAGACGTAGTTCGCATTTCGCGGCTTCATGCGGCATTTCTCGGCCAAGGTCGTAACCGCGGGATAGGCGCGGCCGTCGTCGTCAGCAAAATCTGCGATCGCCAGCAACATCAGCAGTTCGGTGCCTGAGTGCTTCGAGTCCGCCCAGACCCTGGCCATGGTACGCACGCTCATTTGCAGGCCGCCGACAAGTTGGACAGCGCGCCGCCAAGAACGATGTTGGGCACGTCCACGAACGGCTTGACCAGCTGCACGCCGGTATTGCCCAGGATCGAATACAGGTCCTGGCCGATCGCCTTGATGTCGCGCACCGGGCGCGGGCCGCGGGGGGCCGGTGTGTTCGCCTCGATGGCCTGGTTCACGATGGCGCGGTTCTGCCGGTCCTCGTCGAAGGTCGGCGCCGCCATCTGCACGTCCTGCAGCACGCTCCCGCCAGTGGGCAGGATCGGGTTGTCCGGGTTGTCCGGCGCGACGTATGGATTCCTGATCCGATCGCGGCGCGGCCGGCGCGCGTCGGGCTCGCCCAGGAAGTCGTCGGCGCTCGGAACGTCGGCCAGAAAGTCGTCGGCCTTCATCAGTCCATCCCGAGTGCTTTGAGCTTCGCCTTCGCCTGTTCGCGTGTGATCCTGCCCGCCTTGAAGTCGGCCTTCACCTTGTTGGCCGCGTCCATGTCGATCGCCGGTTTCTTGGTGCCGGCGTTCGCGTCAATCGGGCCAGACTCGGACTTGGCGGCCACCTTGCCCTTGCCGGACACGCCGGCCAGTTCACCGGGTACCACCGGCTCCATGCCGGCCACCATCAATTCGGTGTTGATGAAATCCTGCTTCTCGGCGGGGTCCATCACCGCGAACTCTGGCCGGCGCATGGCGGCCATGATGATCTGGTTGCGGAACTTCGAATTGGTCGCGCTCGAGCCGCTGGTGCCCTTGTTCGAGCTCGGCAGCGGTTGCCCGGCCTTGGCCGCTTCGTAGTCCAGTGCGGTGAGTCCGCCCTCGACCTTCGCGTTGTTGGTCTGCACGCCGCGAAGCCCGGCCAGCGCGCGAGAGGCCCCAGCCGATGCGTTGGACGCGCCGGCCGCCGCCTGCCTCTGGCCCACAAGCGCCTTGCCCTGGTCCCGAAACAGAACCTCCATGCCAGGGTTCAGGGACTGACCTTCACCGGTGAACTGGTTGAAGCCCGCGCCACTGGTGCCGATGTTGTTCACAAGAGGCTTCCCAGCCACCGCCGCCTGCGATGCACCCGCCCGGCCGGCGTCGACCTGGCCGGACAGGATGGAGTCGCCCAGCGCCTGATTGCGGTACTCGCCGCGGGCATTGGCCAACTGGTCCCAGTTCGTTTTGTCCGCAGGCGTTGCCATGGCCGGGCCAAACAGTGTAAGGATGGCGTCATCGAATGCCGCCGTCCTGCCGCTGGGACCGACACCCGCAATGGGTTGCGGGAGAACCGCAGGCCCGACCTCTGGCGCACCGAACTTGCGCTCGTTGATACCTGCCTGGAACTCGGGAACGGACATGCCCGCCCGGGTTGCGCCCATCAGGTTGAGCACATCACCACGCCCGGAGAGTTGCTTGGCCTCCTGCTCCTTGATGGCGGCCTCGGCCAGGATGCGGCTGATGTTCGCGTTCGCCTGCCCGGTCTGCGCACCCAGCAGGTCGCGCTTCATTCCTGCCGTCTGCGCTTCCTCTGCTGCCTGCGCTTCGTACATCGGCGCCATGGCCATCGAGCGGAAGAAATTCCCGATGCCGTCTGCCGCCGCTTGTCCGCCTGTGTTTGGTACTCGAAACCGCATGCGTCCCCCTATTGCGGGCCAACCAGCCAGCTACCGCCACCGAAGCCACCGGGCGCCCCGGGCTTCATCTTGGTCGCGCCCGGCAGGCTCGCCCGGCCCATGCCGTACGCACCCAGCGCGGAACTGACCAGCATGCCGCCCAGGCTCGGTTGTCCAGCCGCGTCGATGCCGATCTGGTCGATGTTCGCCACGTTGTTCGCACCGGTCTGGATGCGGCCGATCTCGCCAGCCGTGTCGCCAAAAGCCACGGATTCGTTGCGGCGCAGCTGCTGCGCGCCACCGATGCGCCCGAATAGCTGCGCGAGCTGCCGGCTTGACTCGGCCGCTTTGGCAGTCTCTTTCGCCTTGGCCGTCAGGTAGTCGCTGGTGCCGCCCGGGATGGTGCCGCCAACCTCGACGCCTTGGGCCGTGATCGGCCTGGCTGTGCCCGCCTGCTCGAGCTGCTGCGTCAGGTCCTGCGTGATCGCATCCTGCGCTTGTTTGCGGGTGTTCGGGTCGAACTCCTGCACGCGCTTCATCGCCGCGTCGGTGGCCTGGTTCTGACTGGCCAGGGCGCGCTGCTGCGACTCGACCGCCATGCGCTTTTGCTTGGCGATCGCGTCGGCCTGCGTCTTTTGCTGGATGACTGCGCTCAGGAGCATTGCCCCAATGCTGATCGGATCAAATGCCATGGTGTGTTACCCCGCCGTTCCGGTATACCGCTTGCCGGTGAACAGGTTGCCGAAGAAGCTGCTGCCACTCGAGGACTGTGGCACGCCATTGGGAAAGCGTGCCGCGTTGACTTTGCTGGCCAGATACGCCTGGCCCATGTCATCGAACAGCCGCCCGACGGACGCCCCGGCAGTGTTGGCCTTGGCGGTCGATGCTGCGGCCTCTGACTGCCCTGCAGCCAAGCTCGCCGCGGTGCCGGTGTCGATGCCGGACTGCGCCAAGCTGATCAGGTTCTGGCGGGTCTTCTCGTCGACGGAGCGCAGATCGGATGCGGCCCCGATGCCGGCCTGCTCCGCCCGAATCTTGCCCTCGCCGTAGCGCGTTTGCAGGTCGCCGCCTGATTCAGCGTCAACCGAACCACCCAACAAACCAGCGCGCGCCAGGCCAAACAGATTCTGGTTGCTGGCCGTCGTGAACTGGCGATCGAGGTCTCGCGTCGCAACGTCAGTCGTTGCACTGCCGACATCCTTGTACAGAGCATCCCGGGCGGCCTTGTTGGCAGTCACATCGCTCTGGGTGCCCTCGAACGCCTTCATCGCCGCATCGAACCCGGCCTGGTCGAACCCGCCTGCCGTTGCCGCAACCGGAGCCACATAGCGACGTTCTTCGCGCCCGACGTCGACATATCCACCAGGCGTGCCGCCAGTGGCCGCCGTAGTGAACTGCTCGCGCGTGGGCGCCGCGCCAACGGTTGCGCTCGACGGCGCGATGCCGAACTTGCCGTTGATCGCGTCGACGGCCATCTGAATCTTGCGCTGGCGCGCCTGCTCTTCTGCCCGCAGGTCAGCCGCACCGCCGTCTCCGCCACCGCCCATGTCACACCTCGATTCGCAAATGGTTGTACCTGTGCTCGAATCCAAGGGAGCGCAGCACCCGCGTCATCGCCGGCAGCGCACACGCTTCGATTCGTGTTGCGCCTGATTCTTTCGCCCATTGGGTGAACTGCCGCCAGAAAGTGACTGCGACTTCGGCAAGATGACTGCCGCCCATGGCCATGATGTGCACCGTCTGCGCGCGCGGATAGTGCACGAAGCGAAACACCATGGCCAGCACCGGCGCGCCTTCATCGTCCAGCGCAAAGCCTGCAAACGCGGTGCCAGCTTCCACCATAGCGGCCAGGTCCTGCAGCGTGTATTCGTCCGATACCTGGTCGATCCGGCCATCGAGCAGATGTGCCACGGACCACCAGTGCTGGTCGATCAGCTCTCTGGAATTGAGGAACACAGCGCGCATGGCCTACACCTGGCCCAGGTTGTCCCAGTAGATCGTCATCCTGTTGATCTGAACCTCGAGGTTTGGATTCCCGACAAAACGCAGCTTGAACTCGGTGCCGGCGGCCGTCAGCGGCAGCATGCCGCCGCTGTAGGTCCAACCACCATCGGCAGATCCAACCGTTAGCGTCTCGGCCAACACGCCATCGCGCCCGCCGTTCTCGGAAACATAAACCTCGAGCGTTGTCACGTTCATGCCGTCGAAGTCGATGCCGGTAAGACCCTTCAAATCGCCGGGCTTGTCGAAATCAAGCCATTGCGTCTCAGCGTAGACCGCCAGGCTCTCGGTGTTGATGTCCTCGGCCTGAAGGAACACGTCGGGCATCATCAGATAGACGGCCGAGTCGCCATCCTTGCGCAGATAGATTGAATTGCCCAGCTGCGCCCACGCGTTGATGTTGGCCGTGCCAGTGACGCCGAGGCCGTGCCATGCCCAGGCGTTGAGTTTGGCGGTCTTGGAATACGTCCAAGCCGTCCACCCATATTCACCGTTGATCGCGGCCAGCAGGGTCTGCCGGTTCGGGATTTGTCCGGCTGCAAATGGCCTGGTCGAAAAGGTTGCAGAACCGAATGCCATGCCGCTATCCTGACACCCAGCGCGAAGGCGCGGTAAGCCAGTATTGGGACACCGGTCCTGCTGCAAGGGCAATCACAGCCGGTTGCGATCCACCATTGGCGGTACGCGTGAGGTTCACTGGCGAGGCCGTGAACTTCTTGATCGGCAAACCCACATCAACATCAGTCGGAAACAACGCGTTGCTCAGCGTCGTGAGCGAACGCACGCCCGACTCGGAGAGGAAAAGCAGATCACCATACAGGCTCACGATGGATCCATGGTGACGCGTGCCGACACCGTCAACAACCCGGTCCAGCGCCATCGCCGTCGGGTCTGGGTCGATGATCCACAGCTGAATCGACTGATCGGTGAACACGGCCAGCTTTCCCTGATACAGGCCAAGGCCGTAGACCCGCTGCCCGCTGCCGAAGTGCTGCGAGACTGGCAGGAACCCGGCATTGCTTGCTGCGGTCCAGTCGGTCGGATCGCCGACCTTGCAATACCGAACTGCCTGCCCATCGTCCGAGACTGCGAAGATGCGCCCGGTGGCCGTCACCATCTGGCCAGACTTGGGCATGTTCACATCGGCGACGTTCACCCCCGTAACCGTGTGGGTGCCTGTGTTCACACTGAACAGCACGCCATATTTCGTGGTCCCATTGTCGGGCGATACCACCGCCAAGAAGCCGTTGTTCCAGCGGGTGACGCCCAGCAGCCGGGCCGTTGTGGCGTCGGCGAAGTTGCCACCGGTGCCGCTCGAATAGAAGGCGTAGACCAGCCGGTCATTCGTCTCGGTGTTCACGACTGCACTGACCAGACCAGTGCTGGCCACGTTCCAGCACGAGAAGGTCCACAAATATCCCGCGTTCGACTCCAGACCCTTCCACTGCGGTCCCAGGATGAACGATCCCGGCGCCTGTTTGAACTTGGCCCTCGAGCGCAGCCAGCCGCCGGGCTGCACATCCATGTTGATCAGCTTGGCCAGAGAATTGGCCGGCGCCACGCTCGATGGGCGCGCCAGCAACAGGCCGCCATCGAACTTGTCGAACGTGGTCTTGGACATGGCGGGTCAGCTCCAGACCTGCCGGAAACCACCAGCGGTTTGCACAACCCGCGGCACAGCTGCGCGATCCGATTGCGGGATGTACCGTTGATTCTCGCGCTGCTCATACTTCGTCTTGGACAGCATCGTCTTGAACGCCTGGCCCGACACCTCAGCATCGGGTTTGCTGTAGTGAGCTTTGCCCATGGCGATCGCATACGCCAGCACCAGGCGGTATGGCGCGCTGGGAACGTCGGCGCTCTCGCTGAACCGGGTCAGCACCCGCTCGTGGTCGACGTACAGCGGATAGGCCTGGTCCGGCGTCGGCCACACTTCGAGCGTGAACACGGCCGGGTCGCCTTCGAACTTGCTGTCGTACCACTCCGGGGGCGCTCGCATATCGCTGTGCGCGCGCATGGCGTGCGTGATGCCCTGGGACAGCGGCAAACGCTCTTGACTGCCCTGCGCAATCCAAACCGCTTGCACACTGCCCCGGGCAATCGGTACGCTGTCCACGTCGGCCACCCACGGGTATGTCGCCACATTGGGTGCCAGGGTGATGGTTGAGGTGAACGGAAGCCCGTCGTCGAGTTGTTGGTAAACGAACTCGTGAGCCTCGGTCAGGATGTCGTTCAGGGCCGGCGCACTGCCCACCGTCGCGTGAATGCCGCAGCGCACGCGCAGCGTCTGCAGCATGCCGGCGTATGTCTGGGTGGGGGTGACGGTGACGGTCATGGGTCAGGTGTACCGGCAGTGGATGGGAATCAGGCGAAACTCGAAAACAGCTCGTTCGTCGCCTTGCCGGTCGCAATTTGCGTGACGATGGCATCAAGGATCGTGATGAACCGCGACACCTCAATATCGTTGTTGCTGGTGGCCGCAAATACACCCTGGTCAGCGATGATGTTGTGGAACATTCCGACAGCATCCAGGCCGGTCGAAACCGCGTAGGTGATCGCCGTGGTGCAGTTGGTGATGACGGTATCCTCATCGCCCGAAGAAACGCCGCTGCGGATGTGCCCAAAGATCGGAGCGATCAAACCACCGTATCGCGTTGCCTTCGCTGCTGCGTGGCTGTAGCCGAGGTAGCGCGTCACACTGCGCCCGGTCGTGAATCCGGCCGCCTTCATAGCCTCCAACAAGTCGGTGTTTCCGCTGGCCGACTGGAATTTCCCTTGAGGCCACACATACACAGACCGTTCGTTTTCGGTGGTGATCAAGCCTTTGGCGATCAGGGAATCTCGGCAGGCCACGGCGTCGGCGACCATGGCAGAGATGGACCCGTAGTTGTCAATCAGCGATCCGGCGCCACCGATGGGGCCGTGCGTGATGATCTCGTGGCCGTTGGCCTTCAATTCGCGCAACTGAGACAGGTTCATGTACGCCGACGAAGAGCCGATCAGGTCGGGGATGACGGCGAACGATGCCCGCAGCCCACGCGCTTGCAGCAGCGGCGCAACGTGGGTGTACTGAGCGATCAAGCCGTCGTCGAACGTCAGCGCGATGCGCGACTTTGCCGCTGGATTGGCAATCCACTTGACGACGGTGAAGTCGGCGATCTGCCCTGATGCCGGCGTGATGCGCACCCTGATGTGAGTGAAAAGGGTTGTGTCAAGACTCACCGGCGTGATGTTCGTCCAAACGTTCGACGGCGACTGCCCGCAAAGCGTGAAGGTCAGCAGGCCATGGCTTTGCGCGCCATTCTTGCCGCTACCGGCGTTGACGGCGATTCCCTTGCTGATGGACGATGCGGACAGGAACGATGACGATGTGGATGCGTAGATCGCCAACGTCGCCTGCGTGACGCCGTTCGCCTGCGCGATGATGCCCAGGTTCTTGATCAGCATCGGATACGGCAGGGCAAACGTCATCTCGATGTATTTGTCCGCCGTGTCGGATACTGCGCGCACGCCTGGACCCTCGGCTGTCATTACGTTGGTGACAGTGGCAACGCTCCCAGACTGCGGTGTCAGCGTCGTGATGTTCGTAGTGCTGATGTTCTGGCCGAATGGGTCGAAGCCGTCGCCAGACGCTTTCGCCTGAACAATGATTTTCCCAGCCCCATCCACCAGAGATGTGGCATTGCCGCCAGGACCTAATACCGATGCGGGCGGATACCCGTCTCCCCCATACACCGCAACCCCACGCGCCACATATGCCGCCTCGATCGGTGCAGCCTTGTTTGCAGTCATGCCGACCGCGTATCCGTCGACCGCTACTGTGAACTTGATCGTCATTTCAGTGTCCCTTTCGCCTTTTCAGCTTCGATTCGCGCCACGATGCGCGCCAGATCAGTCTTGCCCTCGTCGGTCAGAATGGCCTTGGCCAGCGCCAATGGGGTGATCTCACTGAGCAGTGATTCGTACTGGGCCGGCGCGTTCTCCGGCGTCACGGGAACATCGACCTTGCCCCACTTCTGGCCATCCCACACCGACCGCTTCCCAAGCTCTGCCGCGGGAGGCTCAACCTCAACCGAGTGCTTCGGCACAATGAAGTCACCGGGCTCCAGTGGACTCTCCTGCGCCAGATACTCGCCCTTGTAGGCGCCGGTCTCAGGGTCGAACAGATAGACGGTTTTCATGTCGTCAATACTTGATGATGTACAGAGACCGATTGCCCGCTGGCAGGTTGTAGGAGCCGCCGGCTGACCCCGTGTTTGCGGCGGTCACGCCATAGACCGCGCCGCCCGACGTGACGCCAAGATTGACGTTTGCTCCACCAGAGTGCGTGTGGGCCTTGACGTCGCCCGTCGTTGCCGCCGCCACGTTGCCATTCGCTTGCACAAACACTTGATCGGGCAGGACGTAGGGCATGCCGAACGTCGTTGATCCGTCTCCAGCGCCCCAAGTTGTACCCAAGGCCGTGAACAGCCGTGCGTACGTGGCGCGGGAAATGTCAGTTGGCGCAACCGGCACGGTGAGCCATCCGGACGGCGGAGTCGGGCCAGCAAACAGCACCATGGAGCCCACCGGCGTCAGCTCGGTGGACACCAGGCCGTTGAGCAGGATGATCTCGCCCGTCATCGTGCCACCGGTCTTGCTCAAGGCGCCGAGCAGACTGAGCCACTCGTCTCGGGTTGCTGTCACCCCAGGCGACAGCGGCGCAATGCCGACCAGCTTGGTGCCTGCGGTGAGCACCACCAGTGAGCCGCCATTGCTCGACCCGCGAACAGCGGTGCGGGCCAGCTGGTTCGCGGCCGAGTAGGTGCCCAGGCCGTACTCATACTCGCCAGTGGGCTTGCCGAAGGAGTCGACGCCCTCGATGTAGTACCAGCAGGTGTCCCCGATCGAGCAGGCCGAGGCAAAGGAGCGAAAGCCCAGGGCTGCGCCGGCCAGCACCATCGTGCCATTGCCGACGGTTGTGCTTTGCTCCAGGACCCGGTCTGCGACGATCAATGGCATGGCGAGCCGTCCTTACGCCGGCACGGCGGCCTTGATGGCCTCCAGGATCTGCGCCTTGGTGGCATCTTCGTCCACGTCGATGTCGTGCGCGGACGCGTATTCGAGCAGCTGCGCCTTGGTCCACTGGGCCCCGGGTTTCCCGGCCGCGTCATTGGCGGGTGCGTCGGACGTCTTGGCGGCCTTGGGCTTGGAGTCGGGGCCCTCGAGCACGATACCGGTGTTCTCGTTCTCGACCTGGCCGACGCTGGCGTTGAGCACAGCCCGGCGGATGTCGCCACGCGCCGTCACGCCGTAGGCATCGCGCACCGCGTCCTCGTTGTATTTGCGGGTCAGGCGGTCGTATTCATCGTCCGCGTCCAGGGCGGTGTTCTCGCCATTGGGTTCGCCGGGGTAGACGTTCGTGTCACCGTGGATCGCCTGCAGAATCGGGATCTCGTGCTCGGGCACCTGCGGATATTGGGTGGTCGTGATGTCGCGGTGCACACCAACGACGATCAGAGGGACAAGGTGTTTCATGGCTGGGTCTCGCTTTCTGTGTAGCAGGGGTCAAGGAAGCGGCGGCCCGGGTGTTGATTCGGGCCGCCAGGGGGTTACGCGACGATGATCAGACCGTGCGCATTGCGCCGATGCGCCTTGAGTCGACAGCGCAGATCCACGGACACATAAGTCGCGCGGATGTTGTGGGGCGACATCGGGCTGTACACCGTCATGCCGTCGTCCTCATACAGCAGCTGGTCGCTGTTGATGAAGTAGGCCCGCTTCTCCCACAAGGCCGATGCGGCCGGCGTCTCCAACGCGTCGAGCGTGGAGAAGGTCGGATCCCACAGGATCTCCACACCCTTGTAAAACAGCCCGGTTTTGCTGCCCTGGCCCACACCGGCGTCGATCCGCTTGACCGTGCCAGCGTCCACGTTCTGGGTCAGCGTGATCACCGTGCGATACACGTCGATGAACGTTGATCCGGCGATGATGCAGTCGGGCGTACCACCGTTGCGATGGCACGCGCGCCACATGGCCTCCATGGTGGCTAACAGGTTCACCGTGGCAACCGCGCCGGCGAAGTAGTTGCGCCAGTAGGTCTTGGTGGCCGGATCCAGGCCGCCATACGCCCCCACCGCAGGCGTACGGGAGATAGCGGCATCCAGGCCCACCACCGCATCCGATCCGGACGTGCCGTCGCGGTGCAGCTCGATGTCCAGCTTCTCCTTGAAGCCGAGCTCGAACGCTTCCATGTGCTCGGTGATCATGTTGGTGATCACCGCCTTCTCGTTGGCCGTGGGCACCAGCTTGCCTTTGCTGGCCGGGTCGGGATCCACGAACACGCCTGCAGCAAACAGGTTGTCCCACGGCAGGTACATGCCATCGATACCGGTGTACCACTCGTAGGTGGCCTGATCGATCGTGTCGCGCTTGGTGAACGTGCGCGGCGATTCGCCCTTGCTCCAGGCGAAGTTCGTGCCGTAGCCCTTGCGCACCTGCACCTTCTGGTTCACACCAGGGTTGAGCTTCTTGCGCTTGGCCATGAGCTTTTCGAGCAGCGGGTGCTGCGTGCCGACCTGATCGATCGGGCGATTGCGCAGGTAGTCTGCGATGGATAGCGTGGCAATGGTTGCCAGGTCGCCGCCAGAGATTGGCATGGTGGTGCCCTCCAAGAATGAAAGTTGTGGATCTCCTTTCACGCTTGCTGACGCACCGGTTCAGCGGGGGCATTTGCAGGACCTGGCCTTGCCGGTGGCGAATCCGGCGTTGCTGCCATGAGGTCAGGCCCTGCTGGGGCTGTGTGTCGCGACTCACACGTACATGCGGTATTCCTGGGCGTGTTGCAGCTGCCAGGAGCCCGGGGCGCGACTCCCGGTTACAGCGACCTTCTGACGACTGCGAGCGAATTATTTGCCCGTGTCAACACCACTCACGCCAAAAAGTGATTCACCCTCACCCTGGCAGGCCTGCGGCCGCCCATGCATGTTCGACCGATTCTTCGGCCGTCACCGGCTTGTTGCCGATCTGGCGCGTGCCGTTGGCAACATGACCAGGGCGCAGCGGCTGCGGCGCGGCCGGGGGCGTTGGCGCCGGCGCCGGTGGGGAATAGGCGTCGTACATCATCAGCACGGCCGCCTGCCACTGGTGCGGCTGGTACGTCGTCACGAACTGCTGCATCGCGCCGGGCTCGCGCAGCTTGGCGGTGATGAATGCCAACTTCTCGGCGTGTCCTGGCGTGTTCGCCCGCTGCGCAAGCGCCACATCCATCTGCTGGGCTGCCGACTGCACCGATTGCTGGAACTTGGTTTGCTCCTGCGTGGCCAGGGCCGCCTGATCGGCCTTTGCCGCCTTGTCGCGGAGCTTGGCGACTTCCAGGGCACGCTCGCGGGACATCGCCATGTCCTCGACATCCTTGGCCAGGTCCGGGTGTTTGGACAACGGGTCGACACCGGGCGCCTCGATGCCCAGCCGCGTTGCCAGGTCGGCGCCCAGGCCGTCGATCTGCTGCAACGCGGTCTTGAGGTCTTCCGGGTTGTCCGACTTGAACAGCCGGCCCATGGCGAGCATGCCCTGGAATTCGTCCTGCGCCAGGCCAGAGCTCTGCACCATCTCGCGCACGCTGGCCAGAGCCGTTTCTGCGTCGGTGGCGCGCTTCTCCAGCTCCGGCACCGCCTTGGCGCGCTCGGCCAGCTTCGCCCATCGGCCCATGGTCTTCTCGTTGGCGCCCTCCGGCGGCGTCAAGTCATCGTCCTTGGCCTCCGCATCCTTGGGCGGCTTGTCGGTTGGCTTGGGCTGCGCGTCGGGCTTGGCGCCACTCTTGTCGGCCGGACCGGTCTTGGCATCGCCACTGGCGGGCTTGGACTCGTCGTCGGGCTTGCCGATCCCATCGAGCAGCGCCGTGATCTTGGCTGCGTTCTCGTCGCCGTGGCCGGAGTCGACCTTGACGACTTCGGGCTCTGGCGGTGCCGCCGGCGTCGCGTCTGGTGCAGGGCCGTCGGTTGGAGCAGCGGCCCCGGTGCCGCCGGTGTCGCCGGGCTCGGGGGCGAGGAATCTGTGTCGTGGGTATTTCATTGGAGTGTTGCAGGGGGTTGACCAGGCTGGCCGCCTGGCATTGGCATGCCCGGCTGGGCGCCGGGAATCTGGGGTGACGCGGCCACGGCTGGCATGGCTGGCGCAATGGGTTTGGGCGGCAAGAACCGGTCCACATCGAGCGATTCATCGAACCGCGCGGCCGTCTCCTTGACCAGTTCGCGGTATGGCGTGCTGTCGCCGCCCATGGCGTCGGTCTGCATGATGATGCCGATCATCTGTTGCAGCAGCGGCAGGGCCCGGGTCCATGACTCCTGCATCTCGAGCTTGTTGGGCGCCGCGGTCGAGCCGGCCCGGATCTTCATCTGGATCAGCTGAAACACGGTATCGGGCGTGCGCTGCGCTGGCCACTCGTAGGGCAACTCGGGCGGTGGCGGCGGCATACCGGTTGCCATGGTCTGCGTCATGGCCGCCAGCGGGTCGACGGGGGCTGGAGCGCCCATGATCTGCTCGACCTGCTGCGGCGTCATGGCCAGCAGGCACAGCTCGCTCGAATACTGCGCGATCTCGGTCAGCCAGTCTTCGACCGTGTCCCGGAAGTCTGCAACCCTGGCGCCCAGGCTCTGGTCGCTGATGCTGGCCTCGGTCGCGGTCTTGGGCTTGGTGACGATGGACCTGGCCGCCTCCTGCAGGCCTGACACCGTCTCGATGTCGTAGCTGATCGGGGACGTGTCGTAGGCGGCCGGATCGATCTGCAGCAGCTGGGCCTGCGTGAACACGTCCTCGACCTTCTTGTCCCCGGCATCGAGAACCATGACTTCGCCCAGGCCTGGAATCGTGATCTTCTTGATCAGGTCCTTCTCGCGCACGTCACCCGATGCGATCCAGTGCGGCACGTTCTTGCGGCGCAGCTCGGCGAACTTGTCGCGCGTCTCGTTGTGCTCGACCTCGAGCTTTTCCAGGTCGTCGACCAGAGACTGGCTCACCACAACGCCGTCGACAACACCCCACGGCAGGATGAAATACGGCCACCACCGCTCACCGGCATATTGCGGTTGATACGGCGCGCGCGCGAACTGGGATTTGATTCCGTCGACCAGGGTATAGATCGTGTTGTCGGTCTTGCTCCAGATCTCGTAGACCAGCACCAGCGGATCGTCGGCGCTGTCGCCTTGCATGTTGGTGCCGGAATACGGACTTGTGGCATTGGCCTGCGGGGACTTGTCCACGTCTCCGACCTTGTATGTCGTGGCGTGTGTCAGGTCGATCCCAGGCATCAGCCCCATCGCCACGGACCGGCGCATCGGGATCTTCTCGATCATGTAGGCCGACTGCTCGTAGTCCAGGATGTCATCGATCGCGGTGTCCAGCAGCAACCTGTCGGTTCGCACCATGTCCAGCACCAGGCCCTCGGACGCCACAACCTCCTTCTGCGCCTCCCAGCCTGCAACGGCCTGCTCGAGCTCGCGGCGCTTGGACTCAAGGTCGGTGCGGGTAGCTTCGTCGCCCTCGATCTGCGCCAGCAGAGATTCGATGTTGGCGATGTTGTCCTGCGCGTCCTCGATGCGGTCTTTGATGATCGGGTCGATCTTGCGATCGCGCTGGTACTGCACCTTGAGGATGCCCAGCGTGCAGGTCATGGCGGCGCGCACACCGCGCTTGGCCTTGGCCTTGAGCTTGGCATCCTCGAGCATGGTCTGTGTGACTGTCGACACCGTATCGCACAGCTTGCGCAAGTTGGCGCCCTTGTTCGTGGGCTCGGCCGACATCTCCGGGTTCTTGGCGTAGACCTTGGACTGCACCACCGCGATGTTGGCCTTGATCAGGTTCGCTCGCTTCTTGTTGTAGTGCGGGCTCTCCGGGGTGGTTCCAGAGGAATCGTCGATGCCACGCACCAGCGCGCGGTTGTATCGCACGCGCCGGTGGAAGGCGTCCCAGTGCTTTTCGGCGGCCTTGATGCGCTTGAACCAGGTCGCGACCAGTGGATCGTCCTTCGGCCTTGTCTGTTCGACCTGAGCCGAGACAATGGATTGCGCGCTGCCTGGCGGCGGCGCTGGTGTGGGGGTGATGTCAATCGTCATCGTGTGATCCGCTCGATTCGGTGTGATCCGTCCGGCAGAATATGGACCGGGTTCGCCTCTGGGTCGCCAGAAAGTGATTCCTCGGGCTCACTTGGCGATCGCGTCACGCGCACCAGACCCTGGCGTGTGGCGTCCCAGGCGTGGTCTTCGGCCTCGGTGTCCACGTCATCGGGATCCTCAGGATCGGGCTCCAGTGTCGGAACGGTGCGCAGCCAATGGCGACAGGTATCGAACACCGCGAGCTGGTCAGTCTCGAGCAGCCGCACAATTTCCATCGCGCCGGCGGCGCGGCTCCCCTTTGCGGCCCAGGCCGGGCGGAACTTCACGCCATGGCGCTTGAACGTCTCGGCATGGGTGTTCTGGGCGCCATACTGGCCACCGCCGCGGGCGAACAGGTCGGGACCGGTGAACGACGGACCCATCCAGATGCCGACACGCTCGTCGTGCTTCTCGCGCTCGGCGATGCGCCTGGCCACCGTGTCGGGCGATTCTTTGCTGCCCACATTCGGCAGGTCCTTGCCGTTGTCGTCTTTGGCGATGCCGTACATCTCGCGCCAGATGTAGGTCTTGCCCTCTGGGTCCTTGGCAAACCACAGCACCGCATACGGCTTGGCATACCCCCAGTCCATCGCCCGCCAGCACTTCCAGTGGCCGGGGATCGGGAACGGCTTGACGATGTGTTTGGCCGGGTCCCAGCAGTGCTCGAGGAAGGCGCCGATGTTGATTTCCCAGGAGCCGTGCAGCCAGGCCTTGCGCCGGTTTGGATCCTTGATGCCCTCCAGCGTTGCCATGTAGTCCGGATCATTGGCCAGGAGCGCCAGGTTCTCGCGAATATCGCCGTGCACGTAGGTGCGCTCCCTGCCCTGCGCGTCGCGGATGATGTCGCCGGGCTTGCTGACACCGATGCTCCAGCGCTCCTTCACAGCTGCATGGCCGCGACCGTATGGGTTGGTGGTGGCCCGCACCATGCGCGGCATGCCCGGCTGGCTCGAGCGACAGCAGCTGTGCATCATCTCGTAGAAGCCCAGCGTGCGCCAGTTGGTCAGTTCCTCGAATCCGATCCACGGATATTCATGGCCGTGGTAGTCCCAGTAGTCATCCTCCTTCACGCCCACTCGCAGCAGCAGCTCCTCGCCGCCGGGGAACCGCCATTTGTAGTCCGATGGGCTCTCAAGGAACCGGGCCGCGGGGAAGAACAGGCGAAACCAACGCTTGGTCTTGACGATGACGTCAGCCAGCTGCTTGTACGTCTCCCGAAACAGGATGCCACGCCAGGCCGGGCCAAAGCCCACGCCGACGTACTGGGCGAACGACATCAGGAGCGCATCGGTCTTGCCCGGTCCGCGAGTGCCCTCGAACAGGCATTCGAATACCGGGCAGGCCAGGAACAGGGTTTGGCTACCCTTGTGCGGCGCCCATACGGTTGTCACCGGTGCTTCTTGCCCAGTCCTGGGAAAAGCGATGCCAGGCCCTGCGGCGTACGCACCTGGCGCAGACGAATGGCCTGCTGCAGCTGGCGCTGCATGTAGTCCTGCAGCATCTTGTCGTGCGGAGTCTCAGGCACCTGCGCCTGCAGGTCTGCGGGTGCCGGGAAAGGCTGCGCTGGATCCGTCATTGCCCATTGTCCTTCACGAGTTTCGTCCAGGCATCCGGATCCTGCATGACCCCCGGCACCACCAGCACACCAGCCTGCACCGTTGTCGTGGTCGCCGGCAGGTCCTTGCCGTCGCGGCCGGTGTGCTCCAGGGCTGCGCGCGTGCCGTATTTCTTGGGTGCCACCTTTTCGGCGTACCACTTGCGCGCATCGACCTGCAGCCGGCGATGCTCGATCATGTCGCCCGTGGTGACCTCTGTGACCTTGCCCGTCTTCTTGGTCTTCTTGCCGATCACCGGCGTGTTGCTGATCTCGATGATCTCGTCGGCATAGTGGTCGGCCTGCGCCTCCCGCGCGCGCGCGTACTGGCGGGCGAATTCGGCGTTGCATTCTTGCGCCAGCCAATAGATCACCGTCCCTCGGTCCGGCATGTCCGCATCCAGGCATATCGTGCGCAGACTCTCGCCGTTGGCCAGCCGCGTGCAAATGCGCATGGCAACGGCATCGGTGTAGCTGCTCGGCCTACCCATCGACCACCTCCACCAGCTCGGGCAACAACAGCACCACGGCAAAGGCACGGTTGCGCGGCGTCAAGTAGCGCAGCACCAGGTATTCGCGATGTTGGCGCCGCCGGCCACGGTACCCGGTGACACGCGCCAGTTGCCCCAATGTGGTTCGCACCACTGCACCGATCGGGATGGACTCAACGTCGATCGGCCGCGGCGTGAAGCGCAGCATGCCGATGGGCGGTTTGGTGTTGATCGCAGCGGTCATGGCTTGTGGGACAGCGCGCGGCGCCGGGCCTTGTTGCCTTCGGTGTGATTGAGCGATGACAGGTGCCACTTGAAGCACACCGGGCACTTGTAGGGAGTGGTCGATGCGTTGCCGTAAAGCTTCTGACCGCGAATGGCGAAGTCGCGAGCCTCGTTCTTGCTGGCGAACCGCTTCTTGTCGATGCACATGCGCTGGGCCGTCATCGCGGTAATCGTGCGCCCGATCTTGCGCATAGGCTCTGGTGGTTTCACGGAAGCACCATCACGATCCGAAACACGATACCCCCAAGGGGCAGCAGCTGGCCGGCGCGAAACGTCATTGGGCCGATCCGGGCCCCGTCGATGACGATGCGAGTCGGCGCCCAGTTGCCGCGGCCCTGGGGGCGCAGAACCAGCATCACGCAGCCTCCAACGCCAGCGATTCCTGCGGCTGTTCGGTGGCAATTTGGGTGATGGTGATCACCACGCGCGCGCCCGCGGCGTCGGGCTCCATGCGCTCGCACGTGAGCCGGCGCACCCACTTGTCATCCTCGATGGCCACGCCCTTGATGGCGTCCAACAACACCTTGTTCGCGTTGTCCAGGTCGATGCACATAACGGTGTCATCCCACGCGGCGCCATGCTCGCGCTGGCGCTTCTTCCAGTCCTGCGGGCGGTTGGGGTAGAGCTTCACATCGATCGCGACGCGGCCGGTGATAGGGGTCTTGATGCCGGCCGACTTGATGCACCATGCGGCCGCAGTGCGGTACCCCTTGGCCTCCTTGGTCGGCACGATGGTGATGTGGTTGCCGATGCGCACCGGGCGCCAGTAGCGGTTGGCCGACAACGGGTATGGAAGGGCAAGGACGATCACGTTGTTGTCTCCCGGTAAAAGTCGTGTACTTCGACCCGCCGGCGCTCCCACACCCACGCATCGGCAAACGCTCGGGCACGCGCGCGCGGTCCAGGCGGGATGCTGCCGTCCCTGAGCCCCTGGCGCACCTCGAGCGTCGACAGCTCGGTCTCGTCCGGGTTTGGGCTGCGAAGGTCGTCTTCGGCGGTCATGCTGCTCTCCTGCGAGGTGTGACGGTGACGGCCTGCACCCTGGCGCCGATGAAGCGATCCAAGCGCAGGCCCCACGATCGGTAGTCGTCCATGCGACCGCCGCGTCCCGGCTGCGGCTTGAGCTGGTCCCACCAGGTGCCGACCAGTGGTTCGAGCCTGGCCACGGCAGCTTCGAACTGGCGGGCTATCGTGCCCGGACTGGTGGCCGTCTCTGGGTCGGTGTGGATCTGCCGACAGGCGTTGATCTCGTCGGTGACACAGGCCCAGTCGGTCAAGGCCTGCGTGATGCGTGGCCAGTCGCTCGGGTTGGCAGCGTAGTGGTAGGCGCAAACGCCAGTGAGCTGCCCCGGGTTGTCGAATATCGCACCGGGCATCGGGCAGCCGTGGCCGGAGCATCGGTAGGTGCGCACGACCGGGGTGTGCGGGATGGCATCAGCCAACGACTTATCGGGCTTGGCGAAGGTCATTTGTCGTACTTCCCATCGATGATTTTTTGGAAGTTGGCGGCCTTGCAAACCCACTCCAGATCGGGGCGCCAGTTGCGGTTGTCACCGAACCCATGCGGTAGCCGGGTGTCATTGGCGATGTAGTCGAAAAACGAGTCCCACCAGGCGATGCCGTCGGCCTCGGTGGCGTAACCCTTGGGGCTGTACGCGCTGGGTTTGGCGGCCTGTTGCCAACGATGGCGCATGACGTCGCGCCGGTTTCCCTCCCACACCCTGGGCTGAGTGAGCTGTGGCAGGTGCTTTCCCCACAGCCGCAGCAACTCGCGATGTGGGCAGTCCGGAAGTCCTGGCTGTGGTGGCGGCTCTCCGGTCAGGTCCGCATCGGCCGAAGGCTCGATCGGACAACCTGCGGCAGCAGGTGGTATTGAATCCTGCTCCTGCTCCTGCTCCTGCTCCTGCTCCTGCTCCTGCTCCTGCTCCTGGCTTCGAAGGGGCTTCGAAGGGGCTTGAAAAGATTGCGGGATATCTGCGGAATTTGATCGCTTGCGGGTCAGGTGGAAGGCATCAGCGTACCGCGTGAACCACGCCTCGAGGAACGGGCACCGTGGCAAGGCGTCATAGTCCTTCTGGATGCCCTGACAACGCTTGTCTGTCGCCTTGAGTTCATCGGAAATCTGCCACGCCGCCATCTCGTGAACAAACACCATTTCAGTGTCTGCGTCATAGCTGCAGAATCCGCATTCGATACAGTCCTGAAGCCCCTTGGATGCCCCTTCCGTGCCAAGCCCAGTCTCGTGGGCCATGTACAAAAGTGGCTGGTAGTACAGCCCGAGCATGTTGGAGCCAGGCGCGCTCACCAGATACAGAGCCACGATGACCCCTTCGGAGCCCCTTCGGCGCAGTGCTTTGCCGGTGTCGCCGGTCCAGAAAGTCGGCGCCAGCTTGGCGTAATCCCTCATGACGCACCCCCATTGCAGGGGTGCGCCGTATCAACCGCTAGTTTTGCGCAGCTAGACCCAGCAACGCGTTCCCTACCTCCGAGGCGCACTCTCTCGGAAATGTCACGTCGTTGATCTCCACCCTTTGCATGTCGTCCGACATCGAGGAAACTGTGATGACTACGTCGCCGTGCTCTGAAATGTGAACTGAGATCTGCGGCCTGGGCGTGATAACCAGGACATCTTTTTCTGGCATTGCTGCTCCTTGTTGATTGAGGGGATGCAATGGTAGCCCCCACGTGGTGCTCGTAGTAGTTCACGCCGACACCTCCGCGAACAGATCACGCCGCGATCGCTGCAGAGCGGCGCTGCAGGCTGGGTTGATCCACACGACCTCGGTGCGCACAGATGTGCCACGGCCACCAGAGATCCGCGCCGCGGTCGTGAACGTCTCCCAGCCAGCCAGGCGGTCGTCGTAGAACGTGCCCGGATACCCGCTCAGCACCACCATGCCATCCAGCTCGAGCAGCGCGTCGAGCAGCTGGCCTTGGCCGACGTCATCCAGTTCGTGCCTGTACACACCCTTGTTGCGCATGTGCCTTGTGGCGTGCACGTACGGCGGATCGACGAAATGCAGCGTGTCGTGGCCGTCGTGGTCCCGCATCACTGCGATCGCGTCGCGGTTCTCGATCAGCACGCCGGAGAAGCGTTCGCCAATTGCACCCAGCGCGTCCGGGTAATCGGCCCAGTTGTGCTGCGCCGTGCCGTACTTCCGGCGCGTGTCTGTGCGGAACCCGGTCGTGGCCTTGGTGGCGCCAGCGGATCCGAAGCCCATCGCGGCGCGAATGCATGTGCGCCTGGCGCGCTCGAGCTGGTCATCGGTGTGTTCGTAGGCCAGGTCAAATTCATCGCGCGCGTACGGCGTCAACCGGCAGGCCTGAATCAGATCTTCACGCAACACCGGATCTCGCAGGACGCGAAAGAAGTTCACGATGTCGCCATCCAGGTCGTTGTAGACCTCGGCGTACACCCGAGCCTTGCGCAGCAGCACGCCAGCGGCGCCGCCGAACGGCTCCACATAGCATCCATGCGGCGGGAAGAACTGCTGTATCCACGGAGCCAGCCGAAACTTGCCACCGTGGTACCGCAGCGCGGGCCTGGTGATGGCGGTCATCTCGAGGCCCCCTTGCGCCGCTTCACGTACACATCCAGGCGCCGGTTCGACTCCGCGATCGCAGCCTGACCCTTCTCGGTCATGGTCAGCGACTGGTGCGCCTTGGCTCGGCCCAGCTCCTGCTTGGTGGCGAACACGGTTGGCGTGTCCTCATGGATGCGGCCGAAGGCGTTGACGATCTGCGCCGGTTTGGGGCGGTGGAACTGGCCGGCGCTCATGACGGAACCCCATCCCAGGTGCGGCCATCGAGCATGCGGCCGGCGGCTTTCTTGCCCATGCGCACCGACCAGACGCCATACTCATGGACTACGTCGCCATTGCGCGCGAAACCTTCAGACGCCGGCCCATATTCGCCCCACTGCTTAAACATGAACGGCACGCCGGCGGCCTGGCACTGGTCGCGCAGGCTGCGTGCCCAGTCGGGATGCATCGGGCGGGCGTTGGGGCCGCTCTCGCCGCCGACGATGACCCAGTCAATAGCGTTGCCGACACCGGTGTAGTCGCACTTCTTGCAGCACTCACGGGCGCCGGTTTCCGGGTCCATCACGATGTCGTCGGACCAGTTTTCGCACATCAACCCGAGATCCACTGGCCCGAGCAACGGCTCCATACTCAGGAACCGCACGCGCGCCGGCACCGCCAGCAGCTTCGTGATGTCGCGGTCGGCTTCTTCCGGATTGACGATTGTGGCGCCCAGCCACAGGTTGTCCGGCGGGCCGTCAAGGAACATCTCGCCAAGCATCTCGCCGGCGTTGCCGATCCGTTTCGTGAGCAGCAGCCAGTCGAGGTTCGGTGTGCTCAGGATCACCGTGGCCAGGTCATCGCGCCATTCGCGGTCCACCGCGTTGTCGAACACGTCGGCCAGGGACGCGCAGAACACGCGCTGCCGTCGCCCGTGCGCGGCGAGGAATGCCTCGTGGTTCGCGTTCCAGGCCAGCGGCTTGCGCCAGTTCGCCTCGCTTGTGCGCCGGCGTGGCGCACCCGGCCCCCAATTGATGGCCTGGCCGCCGGCGAACCGTGCATTTCGGTGCTCCGCGTAGCAGTGGTCGCAGCCCGGGCCGACCTTCTGGCAACCCTCCCACGGATTAAACGTGTGGTCGGCCCATTCGATTTTGGTGTTTGCGCTCATGACACCTCGGCCTTTCCTGCCCCAGTTCTGACCGTTGACCGGAAGTGCTCGACGAGCGACGCTTCGGCCATGTCGGCGCCATGGAACTTCTCGATCAGCATGTTTCGCACGATCTCGGCCTCGGTCGAGCCGGTGTGCGCGGCGTGCATGCGAAGCAGCCGATCGGTCTCGGCCGGGATAGTGGTCTTGACCGGCTCAGTGCACTTTCCCCAAGGGGTCAGCATCGGGGGGCGTGAGGGCTGTCCCATATCAGGCTGCCGCTTTCGCTTCGGATGCGGGCACGGCCGGCGCGCCCTCGGCGCCGATCAGCTCGGGCCAGTAGAACCCATACTTCTCCGGCCACCGTTGCTTTCGAGTAAACCGCCCTTCGGAGCGGATCTCAATCTGGGCCGCCAAGTCTCGAAGTCGACCTTCTGGAATTCCGGTCTCAAGCCAACCGTGCACGCTCGGCGGCTTGATGTCGAGCATTCGAGCCACAGCCGTGACTCCGCCCAGCATCTCAATGATTTCTTTATCAGTCATGGCGGCATGTTAGGTATTCCTTAGATCATTGTCAATAGGGAATCCTTACAAGAGCTGCATTAGTCTGCGCTAATGAAAACGACGCTCGCAGAACGACTAGCAGAGGCCATGCGGGGACCGCCGCCTGTGAGCGCCGCGGACTTGGCTCGGGCGTGCAAGGTAAAACCACCTTCGGTGAGCGACTGGCTTTCCGGCAAATCCAAGTCGATGGAAGCAAGCAACTTGCTGACGGCCGCGAAGCTGTGCAAAGTCAGCGCAAACTGGCTCTGCTTCGGCGTCGGATCAAAGAGCGCAGAAACGGAGTGGCGCTTCGAACTGGTTGACGAAGAAAGATATGAAGCCCTGAGCGTTTTCGCGAAGGGGGCCGTCCAGACGCGCATGATGGACGAGATCGAGGCCCAGGAGAGGAAGTCCTTGAAGGGAAACGGGACCGAGGGGTAGCCCCTCGCCTGTACCTCGTGCAATCGAAGCTGTTTTGACCTCCCATGCGCAGCGAGAAGAGTTACTGGATCGTTGCCGCCATTGTCGCTGTCGTAGTGGCTGCATGGGCCTGGGATGCCGCCAAGACGCGCACGGTCAAGGAGTCAGCCGATCGGCGTGCGCAAAGGTCCGCGCTTGATGAGAATGCGCAGCGGCAATTGCAGGCCGGCCCAACAACAAGGGGGTGGGCTACGCCGCATGGCAATCTGGTCGAGATTCGGCTGCCGGTAGATCGCTACGGGGTCGGAGTCGTCGAGATCCAGCGTTGCATCGTATGGCGCGATGGATCGACAGGAACATCCTCGATGCATTGCGACCCTGACGGCATCCCGGCCGAGTAAGCCAATGAAATTCTTCGTGCCATATGCCGCCGATCAGGCGCAAGCCGAGCGCGCCTATGGCGCCTTCGTGCAAATGGCAACTACCTACCCGCTTGCGCATCCGACTGCGCGGCCATGCTCGATTCGCTTTGAGCACAACGGTCGTGTGCATAGTGCATCGGTGGGAGATACGATTTCTGACTGGCCCCAGCCCATCGGCGTAGTGCTTGGCATAGTCGAAACCACTGGTGATGCACGCATTCACACAGTTCTAAGAGGAGGTCGCTACGACTTGCCCGTTCTCGTCGGGCGGCCGTCCATACTGACTCTTGCCTACTTCGACGATTTTCCCCGCTCACCTTGACCAGTGTCCACAAGTAGCCCAGCGGTAACCGCATGATCTTCCTTTCTTTTGCGCCTCAGACGCGCCGCGTTGCACCATGAAAATGAGTGACCTGCAAAACGAACCCCGCTGGTACCGCTGGCTGGTCTACGCGATCGCGGGCGGCTTCATCGGCCTGTCGTTCTGGAGTGGGTTGGCCGACATCTTCTACGGCACGGTTGGCGGGTAATCCTGTGAACAATGACGCAGAGCTGCAGGCACTCAAGATCGTAGTGATCGCACTCATTGAGGCTGCCCGCGACCGCGCCGCTTTGCGTGAGACGGTGGATATGGTGGTGGCCGCGTTCCAACTCGAAGATGCTTCTCGCGCAGACGGGCAAACAATGAGGCCTGATGTTCGGGCTGCGCTGCAGCGTTACCGGGACCAATTAAGTGCAGACGCACCAGATAGGCCGCCCGCTCCGTAGTCATCTTCATCTCGCCCTCCAAGCCCGCCAAGCGCGGGCTTTTTCACGCCCCGGAATTGGTAGCGTGGAAATATTTTCGCATGAAGTTAGGAATACCTATTGACACGATAGTAAGGATTCCCTAATATCCCCCCAACGCGCCACCCAGGCGCAATGAAGGGGAATCCGATGAACGCTCACCTCCCGCCAGTCCTGGCCCAGGCCCTGGCCCCTATGGCGCCGCCGCAGTCACTGGTGCACCTGGCCATGCGTGACCCGATGCAGGCCCGTGTGTTGGCGGCCATGCCGTACGCACGCAGCGGCCTTGCCAATGAACAGCTGATCGAGACCGTCGCGTTGATCACGAGCGACAACGCCCGCATCGATGCCCGCATGCGCTCGGTTCTCGAGCAAGCACTGGACCAGCTGCAGGACATCGCCGAGGCTGATCGTGTTGCCGCACTGGATGCGGCCGACGACG
>Ga0210043_1000495_pt1 | contig 42009 bp, 58 predicted proteins | sample CryGeymet201501t_FD_183990 | JGI IMG/M metagenome (GOLD analysis project Ga0210043, IMG submission 183990) | Groundwater microbial communities from Crystal Geyser aquifers in Utah, USA - Crystal Geyser metaG 2015-01t (SPAdes) (version 2) | ecosystem: Environmental > Aquatic > Deep subsurface >... | reverse complement strand
TTTCCGGATCCGTTGGAAAGCAAGTTTTTGCCTCCACCAGACCGGTTGTGCTAAAGAGCGTAATTGTCAACACCACTGTCTCAGCTGGCGTTGTCGTGATACGCGATGGAAACGCCTCTGGCGATGTTAAATTAACACTAAATCAGGCAGTAGGAAGTAATAATCAAACCACGCTAGTAGGGAAAAGATTTGACAAAGGAATGCATGTTAAAGTTACTGGGACAGGCAGCCTTTGCTATTTAGAGATCGCTTAAAAAGTTACTATATATGCCAGACGAAAATGCAAAATTAGATATAAATAATTTTCCAACTATACTTGGAGTCGATACTTCTGGGAATGTTAAGCTAATAAAAGTAAACGGAGAAGGGTCAATGAATGTTGGTTTTATAGATAGTGCGGGCAGAGAGTTACTTCTAGAATCAAACAACGCAATCCCAATAAATGTCCAGGATCAACATTCAGAGCCAATAGACCTTTATTTTTGTAGAACAGTTTTAACAACAAATCCAACATCAGCCGAAAATATAGACAGTAAAACAGTTACAGTTGCAAGCGTAGTTGGAGCTTCAGTTGGTGACTGTATAAATATTTTAGAAAATGGAAGATTATTTCAGGCGTTAGTCCAAGATATTACAGATAGCACGATAACATTTAATTGCCCGTTAGACATGGCTATCACTACTTCAGCGATAGTTAAAGTTTCAAAGTGGAATATGAATGTCGATGGTTCAACAACATCTTCTATTTATAAAATAAAACCACCAACAGGGGTAATGTGGGACATAAATAGAATAATTGTTGGAATGCTTGATGATGTAGCAATGGATGATTCTAAGTTTGGCGGAATAACCGCTTTAACAAATGGAGTAGTATTTCGCCAATTAAATCATATCAATAAAAACCTATTTGTAGTTAGCGATAATGGAGGGTTTAGAGAAAGAAGTTTCGATGCCCAATATCTAGCTAAAGCACCAGCTGGAGTTTATGGTTTCGGGGTTAGAAAAACTTTTAATGGGCAAGATAAATCTGGGGTTTCAATTAGGCTCGATGGAGATAATGGTGATGAGCTAGAAATAATAATCCAAGATAATTTAACAGCATTAACTAAGTTCGCATGTGTAGCACAGGGACATGTAGTTATAGATTAAATAAAGGTCGAACAAGTTTAATAAATATCACTAACCAATAATACTATGGCCGCAACATTCACATGGGCGCAATCAAATGGCGTTACATCCGCAGAAGCATCAACTGATCTTGGAATATCAGGAAACCTTTTTAATTTTAAGAGGGCAGATGATGCAACCGCAGCTAACTATTCATCCAATCCTATAACGGCTGGACAAAATAGTTATGAAGTTTACCTTAGAGGTAAATTTACTGGAACATTCAATACGATTGATAATGTCCAATTCTGGAAATCAACAGATTTCTCACCTGCAACCGGACTAGCAGTTAAATGGGATCCAACAACTCCTAGCGCATACGCTACTCCTGTAACCGGTGTAAGCAGAGCAGTATCAGGAATTCCTAGCGGAGATCCTGGAACAGCGAATGTCAGATGTCGTGGTGGATTAGCTTCAGGTTTAGTAGCTTCTGGATATACAGATTATTTAGTGCTTCAGTTAGCAACTACCTCAGCCGCTCCAGCTGGCGATACATCGTTAGCAATCTTCACCATGAACTATGACGAATCTTAATTAATTAACGGCCGAATCAGGTTAGATTTGAATTCAATCAGATCAAGGGATACCTCCCTGGCCAATCCTCTCTATGGAAAATATAAATAAAAAAATAGACGAATTATTAAAAACTAGGCAAGATGCCATGGTTAATTATGCTAGATCGACTAGCGACTTAATTGACATGGGAGTTAAAATCAAAAATAAAGAAACAGAAGATACTACTCTCCCGGCATCATTTCAAAACTATTTAGATAAGTATAATATTTCAAATTTAGAGTTTGAATGGGAAGCAAAGTATAAGGATGGATCAGTTTTAAGACAATTTGAAGGAGAAGAACAAAGAAACTTCTCACACATTAATCAGGAAAATTTAGCTAGTATTTCATTTATTTCAAACTTTAATTGGCCATCAGAAGCAGGCCGTGATCCTAGAGTTATTATCAGATTAAATTGGGAGACAGGATTATTCGAATTCTCTAATGGATTTGCTAGCCAGGATGTTAGAACAAAATCATGCATGAATCCTCTAACAGGTAATAAAAAATTAATATTATTTACCAGAAAAAGATTCAGCGCGTCTAACGGAGAAATTAATGATCAGTATAAAGAATTTTTCCCGTTTGAAGATGAAGTATTCTATTATAATAGATTTATATTGGGATATGAGACGGAAGCAGGGATGAAAGCTTTAATAATTAGTCCAAACGGAAGTATTGAAATATTTGAAAAGTAATAATTAGAATATGCCAACAATTTTTTTAACAACTGTAGGTGCAGGAAATTGGACAGTCCCAGCAGATTGGAACGATAATGATAACACCATCGAATGTATTGGTGCTGGAGGAACTGGTCAATACGGCTCAAATACATACGCTGGTGGTGGCGGTGCTTATGCTAAAAAAAATAATTTATCATTAACCCCTGGAGCATCAATACCTTATGTTGTTGGTAATTATCATTGGTGGCCAGATGGTGTTGATGGTGATGATACTTATTTTAAGTCAACTTCCGATGTAATGGCTAAGGGCGGTAAATATGGCGGAAATGGTGGGGATGGCGGATTAGCATCAGCATCAGTCGGAGATGTGAAATATTCTGGTGGAAATGGAGGATTAAAATATGCTGGTGGTGGTGGTGCGGCAGGACCAAATGGAGCTGGTAGGAATGGAACTAATTATGTTTCAACCCCTAAAGCTGGTGATGGTGGAAATGGAGATTTAGATTACGGTGGAGATGGAGGAACTGGTGCTTGGGTTGGAGGTAACGCTGATAACGGAGACCCAGGAACAGAATGGGATGCTACACACGGTTCTGGTGGTGGTGGAGCTGGTGGAGCTGATTATGCAGGTAATGGTGGTTTATATGGAGCTGGTGGTGGTTCATCAGTAAATGGTAGCGGAAGTAGGGCTTTAGGCGCACAAGGAATTATAGTTATTACTTATACTCCAGCAGCAACAACATATACTAAAACCATCCAAGCTAAATCAAGGCTAAAACAAGAAGATAACTCAAAAACAATCCAAGCAAAAGCTAGATTAAAACAGGAAGGACAGTCAAAGACTATACAAGCTAAATCTGATATTAAAAATATAGACATCACTCAAACTTCTCAGGCTAAAGCGCGATTAAAGAAATCAGGAATATCCAAAACAATCCAAGCTAAGGCAAAAATAACAGCATCTGGAAATGATAAGACTATCCAAGCTAAGGCCAGGATTGAGTCTGAAAACCTATTAAAGACTATTCAGACTAAAGCCAGGATTGAGTCTGAAAATTTATTAAAAACTATCCAAGCCAAGGCAAAAATATTGATATTAAACTCCAAGACTATCCAGGCAAAGGCAGACATTAAAAAATTTGGTGTATCGAGATTAACATCTTCTAAGGCAACATTAAAAAATATTGATTTATCCAAAACTATTCAGGCTAAAGCTAGAATTGAAATTGCCGATAAATCTAAGACTATCCAGGCTAAATCTCGCATTAAGACCACTGATATCTCAAAGACCACTTCTGCCAAGGGAAGGATAGAAGCAGAAAACCTATTAAAGACTATCCAGGCCAAGGCAAGGTTAAAAACTACAGGGGCGTCCAAAACAGTCCAAGCTAAAGGAGCAGTTAAGCAGTTTGATGTTATTCAAAACACACAAGCTAAGGCCAGAGTTAAACAAGCTGATTATACAAAAACAATCACAGCTAAATCTAGGGTTAAGACAGCCGGCTTAGACCAGACTGTTCAAGCTAAAGGAAGATTAAAAGTAGAGGGTAACTCAAAATTAATAGAAGCAAAGGCTAGAATCAAAGCGGCAAGCCTTGTGAAAACTTTACAAGCTAAAGCAAAAATATGGGGTTTTCCGGCTGGTTATGCTAAAATGAAGAGAGGGCAATACCCTAAAACATTAAATGATAATAGAAAAATATGATTACTTCAGCTTTTATATCAAAATTACGGAGGAAATATAATGACTCTCCGGTAAAACATGAAGATATTATTCAAGGAGATGGATCCTCGACTGTTTATAGAACTCAATTTTATCCGATATTAGAAGGAAGTTTTAGTCTTTATGTCGGAGGAGTTTTGAAAACATTAACTACAGATTACACCATTGACCTAGATACTGGTGATCTTGTTTTAGCTGCGGCAACTAGCGCAGAAATAAGAGCTCAATACAAAGAGACAAAATTTCGCGATCAAAACTGGCTAGAAGTTATTCAGGATTCATTTGATTCTTTTGGAGATCAATTTTTCAAAAGCGTTGTTAGATCAACATCAGGAATAACTTTATCGGCCGGAGTCCAGGTTTATGACTGCCCAGATGATTGTATTAGATTAACAGAGGCACTTGAATCAACATCTTATTTATCTTCTGGACCATTCGCCCAAGTAAACACCAACCAGAGATATGATAGATGGTCAAATAAATTAATCTTAGGACAGCAACCATCTAGGGCAAATTACATGCAGATTTCATACCTCAGAAAATTGTCTAGACCAACCGCAGTAACAAGCGCTCTAGATGTCGAAGATTACTGGCTAGACCTAGTAGATCTAAAAGCAGGTGCAGAATTCTTAAGATCATTAGCGAACAGATATGCTCAGCAAGGAAACGCTACTATCGAGGAAGGGTATTTATCAGTTGCTCAATTAAGACAATTAGCCAATGATAATGAGACAATGTTTGAAAACAGAAAAAGAAAACTTAAGCCAATAATGCCAGCATCAACAATTCTTTATAATATGCCTGGCGGCGGTAAAGTATAATATGACAACAAGCATAAGAAACAAATACCATGTGGAAATAAATACCATTGGTTATATGCTGAAAGGAGCCCCGCAATCGCCGGGGTATTCTAGAAGTGTGATACCTTCACAAGTTAGCAGATTAGCTATATCTGATATAGCGTATTCAGACTTTGCCGGACAAGGTCTTTTCTATTTAGCACAAACTGACTGGTCAGCTGGAATAAAATCAGAATCAATTTGGAGAGATGATGCTAAATATTTTTATTCAACAAATATAGACACCTATTCGTCACAAGGAGAAATAAAAACAGAAATGGCAGTAACAAGTAAAAAGGTATTTTCTACTGATGCTTATTGCGGGAATAGTGTTACAGTAGCAGGAGCGACTAATTCTTATATAGGAGTATATAAAGATACAAATATTGGCATATGGAAGGATACTGCTGGTGTTTGGGGAGAAATAGCTGGGGTAACATTCGCCACAAGCCAAAATGCACCAGCTTATATTATCGGACACAAAGACATTATGTGGGTAGGGACAGTTGGAGCTGGTAATTCAGATGTTGTTGAAAGTTTTAATGGAACAAGCTGGGCTGATCAATCGGCGGCCATTATTACTGCTACGGCATGGACAGGATCTAGTATAAAAGCATCTAGGTCTGCATGTGAAGTTGGTGGGATATTATATGTCGGGGTAGAAGATTATCTTAATGGAGAAAGCGGTATAGTTTCAACAGACGATGCCGGGTCAACCTGGTCACTAGTAACAAGCTTCGGATATGATTCTCAGATTATTTCAATGTGTGATTATAATAGCAAATTATACTATCTCCAGTATTCATCACCAAAAACATTTTTAAGAGTATATGATCCAGTAACATCGGTAGATTCACTAGTGTGGACTTTTAATACTGGAACTTTAACATTAGCTAATACTAGTGTATCCGATAGATTGTTAAAAATATTTCTAGGTAAATTAATTATTACACTCCCAAACAAAATATATGAGTATGATGGAGCAATTAATGAAATATTTAAGATAGACTCAAAAAAAACAGCAATTGGGTATGAGGCAGATAGTAATCTAAAATATGGATGTGTTCAGAAGGGAAATAGGCTATATTGGGGAAATTTAATATATGATGGAACATATTTTTTCAATTATAAAAAACCAGCAAGCGATGTAACTAATTTATATTTATATCCTTTTTTTGTGGATAGTTCTGATGCTTTATTCTATTTGAATGATATTAGTAACGATGTCACGCTTTACTCTGAATCGTCATCGTATAAAGCAACTACGGCTAAAAATTTTATAGTTTTTAACGAAATGGCTCCAGTTGTATCAATCGATAAATTACTCTATAGTGTTACTGCCATTTTTGAAAAGATGGTAGCAGGAGATGAAATAAAAATAGAATATTCTATTAATAATAGAGCGACCTGGACTAGCGCAGGGACTTTAACATACACCACTGAAGGAGGAACAAATGTTAAAAGAGAGATAATTATCCCAGGCAGCATTCTATTCAGTAAGATTTGGTGGAAAGTGTCAATGGCTAATACCAATGGGACATCATCACCAATATTATTAGATCTTATTATGGCCTATAAACCAATGCCAGACTATAAAAATAGATGGAATCTTCGTCTAAATTTTACAGATGGAATTAAATTATTAAATAAACAGAATGATGACAGGGAAGGAGATGATCTAACTTCTCAGCTTTGGAATGAAAAATTAACAAAAAAACAAGTAAATTTCAAAGACATTGATTACCAGGAATGCACTCTTCTAACTGGCATGACTGCCACTCAGACATCAGCAAGTATATCAGCTACAAAACAGTTGCCAAACCAGGGAAGAATTAGAGCCGTATCCGGAAGCGTTTCTGAAGAAATGTATTATACTAGCGCTAAGACAAATGCCATCTATGGAATAACTAGAGGGGCCCGTGGGACTAAGGCTAGAGCTTATTTAAGTGGCCAGGTTTTAGATAACGGATATAGCGTTTATGTGGAAGATATAGAAACTAATACAGCTTTTACTGATGAGAATAAAACAGAATCAGTAGCGCAAGTATTATTAATTGAATCATAAAATTATGTCTATTTCAGCAACTCACAATGAGAACAACCAAATAACTAGAGAGAAGTTCTCAGAGAGGGCTTCTATTAAAAAGATTATAGAGCATACATCTAAGTTATTTGTCCTCGATCCAACTAATGCCTTAATGCTATTAGGATTCTTTATTACCGGCATTGGAGAGATGCTAGGGGTTTCATTCAACTGGAAGTGGTATGTTTTAATGATGATTGTAATATCAATTTTTGTGTTAGATAAGTTTGATATATTAAAAAAAGAAGTGGATCAGGTTATAATACAGGGCGAAGAGCCTAATAAAGAAATCTAATTAACTAACATAAATATATGAACATTCTAGAACTATTAAAACAACGAAGAATTTGGGTGGCTATTATTGGTGTTGTAGTCTTTGTTTTCTCCTTATTCGGAGTCACCTTAGAGCTTGATGCTGAATTTTTAACAGATCAAGCCTTAACAATAATCAATTCGATTAGCACCTTAATTATGGCCGGATTAGCCGTCTGGTCCTATTTGAAACCTAAGAAATAGAGCGTATGACCTTTATCCAGATAACACAAGTATCAACCTCCGTTCTTACTCTTTTGGGTATTATTTTTGTTATCTATAAGTATTTTCGTGACCCAGATGTAAATAATGCTACCGGATTGGCAGAGGTGAAATTAGCATTACAATACCGCAACAAAGAAATAGATAAAGAATTCACAACTATTAAAGAAAACCAAAAAGAGACGATTGGAAGGATCAGCCAAGATCTACATTTTCTTAGAGTGAATCATATTGATCATATTGAAAAAGACCTTAGAGATACAAGAGATACGCAGACAAAAATTTTAGCTATTTTAGAAGCAAATTATAAAATTAAAATAGGGTAGTTCTTTCAACTAAAAAGCAGGAGGTAAAAATGAAAGGTAAAACCAGCCAAAACCGAAAAGCAAGAAATCGCCATCACCTCAAACCAAAAAGCAGAGGTGGTCAGAAAGTAGAAAGCAACCTCTTGCTAATTGATATGGAGCGACACAACGCTTGGCACAAACTTTGGGGCAATCGAACCTTAGATGAAGTAATTGAACTTCTTTTAAGAGTAAGACAAGCTAAAAAATCCAAAAAGGCCAAGGAAATATGGGGGGAGAAATAAAGCAAATAATTTCTAAATTTGGCTTGCCAATCCTCCCCCTTTTCTAACAAATTAAGCACTCATCTATGGTATCTTTATTAATAACTTGTGGATGTCTGATATATTCGTCAATAGTCGTAATGCTTATTATATGCTTAATGCAATATATAAAATAATAAGAGATGCCTTAGCATTATTTGGACTCTATATTTTAGTATTATTAATTAAAGTTGCAAGTGAAGATGAGCTCGTTAGATATTTATTATTAAATTTATGGAAATAAAACCACCAAATGCAGTCGTTCTCCCAGAGATTGGCCCACAAACAATGGAGTTTGGGGGAATGACTAATATTGAAAAAGTAGAAGTTTATACTGGTGGGAATTTAATCCCCTTTCTTCCGCCATTTAAGACCCAGGCAAGCGTTTATTTTGATACTTGGGGATGTGTTGGCCATAGTTTCAACAAAGGATGCAGAGCCTACCTCAAGGCTCGCTACAATCAAGACTATAATTTTGCCGATAGAGATCTAATTGTTCTATCAGGAACAAAGCCAGGAGTCGGAAATAGTGGCAATCAAGTTATGGCCACTGCACAAGGAAAATTCCTAATACCATTTGAATTTGAAGACTGGGACATGAAGGACCGAGATCCTAAAAATACCAGAGATAGATATTATGCTTATGCTAGAGTTCCAGAAGCTCAGCCTGAAGCTGATAAGTTTAATGAAGAAAACGAGATCTGGGGAGAATGGGTTGGAAGAGAGCGCTGGGAAGAAGCCTCTAGATATGGATCATTACAGCTTTATGTCAACGCTTGGTATGTAGATGATAATGGAGAGTATTATAACCCTAACGGCAAATATACTCATGCTGTATTACTGGCCAGATATTCCACCAAGCAAATATCTGATACCTACGAGCCTGAACTAAAGACTCTGAGGTCATGGGATGATGCTTATTATTGGGCCTTAAAAATAACAATTAATAAAAAATCTATGTCTAAACCTACAATCGCAAACAATACATTAGTTCAATTAGTTAGAAAAGAAGGAGAGCCAAAGCAACCAGGTGATGGCCAATTTGGCATATACTTAGACGGCAAAATTTTAACAGGTGAAAATGGTGCTCTCTCCCTCACCTTCTATATGAGAAATAATGGAGACACTAAAGGCAGAACCCTTCCGCTTACGAGAGATCAATGGGACATGTTTGAGAAAGGAACTCTTTAATAAAAAAAGACCCCGGTATTTCCAGGGTCTTTTTGTTTTACATTTGCATTGGTCTTCCCATCGGGCGATCCTGAGGGTCATCAAGTAGATTAACTACTAAGAATCCCTCTGCTCTAGCATTTGCATCAAAGTCAATCATTTTCTTTCGGAAAGCATCTTTAACTCCTTTAGCTTCCAATTCTTTTCGGACATCATGCCAAAGGTTATCCCTATCTATACTAAAATCAGCTTGTTTTCTATTCAGTTCATCGCCCATTTCAGTTAATTTATCTGCATCTTTTAGCAATTTCTCTCCTCTAGCTTTTAGCTTCTCTGGCATCATATGACTGACACCATGTGATTTGGCACAATGCTTTGCCCAGTCTAATGCTTTATTTGTTTTTTTTGGCATAGTTTTATTCATTAATTACAGGCTCATCGCCCTCTAATTCTTCGTCTTCTGATTCATCATCAGAATCCTCGTCTTCCTCTACTGGAGGAACATCATCTGCAGGCTCATTGATCACCGGCTCGGTTTCTTTAACCGGTGTTTCAACTGTTTCCTCAGCCGGAGCTTCGATTTTCTCTTCCTCCGGGTTGGCAGGCATACTGCCGACTGCGTTGTGTAACATACTTTTTTGGGCCTTCTTTAACTATATAATTTTATACTTAAAGTTAAGGCGTTAAATTAATTATGTTTCTATTATTATAATTGCTCTGGGATTATCTTTATCGACTCCTAGGGAATCAACAGATATCCCAGTTAGCAGTTTATGGTCATCATCCTCTAATATTTTAGCATCCACTAGAAGGTCAGCCAAGGATTCAAATTTATTACTGAGATCGGACCTTCTATTATCAGGGAAAGCTATCTGGACTTTCATTTTACATTTCTTGATTGGGGTCTTTACTCTATACTTTTTCAACTCCCACATTTTCTCCTCATGCCAAGCAGCGTAGTTATCACTTGGCACGAGTAACATTCTTCCTCCGCGCTTAATCCATTGCTTAGAGTTTTTCTTGCTAGGAATACGGCCAGTCAGGACAATTTCTAACTTACCCATACAACCTTATCAATATAAGTGGATTGGCGATTTTGGATTTTACGCGTAGTAAATTGAAATTTGAGAAAAGAATCAGCCGGTCGGCCATTAAGTTGCTCCACTATTTGCTTATAGGCGCTATCAGTGACAACAACCATAGCTTCAGTAGTAGTGACTGGGACTTCTCTGCGTGTAGCTGGATCCCAACCACTATAATTTAAGGGCTGAGCAAATCTGATGATTATCCTATGATAGAGAGACATCTTAACATAATGATCTCCAACCCAAGCAGCCTTCTCTTTCCATTGTGTGACATCAATTACTTGGGAGGTCTCCTTATCATAATAACCCCAATTACCACTATCCGTTTTGAAAAGATAAATGGTTTTGCGAATCTTAGCATCCCAACCTTGAAGGATACTTTCCTCTTTAGCAATGAATTGGAATGGTGTTTCTCCAATTTCAACTACTTTCTTGATTTTTGGTATTTCCTGGTCCATATTCCTTGTTGCTATTAATAAAGTTTTCTAACTCGGCGCGAGGAATCCTATATAGCGCTCTGGTCCCAACTGCTACATTGGTAGCTTTAATTCTGCCTGAATTGACTAGGGTCAATATCGTCTTGCGATTTACAGACAGTATTTCAGCCGCTTCTTTTGGTGAATAAAATTCTTTCATATTAAACATTAAATTCGGCAGGCATTCCTCCGGTAGATCCGGCTGGGTTTGCAGGAACTGGATTACTGGTTACTGGTGAGACTGCAGGAGCAGAAACAGAAGGTAATGGCTGCTGTGTTTTATTTCCTAATGATTTAGATCTGTGATACTCCTCCGACTTCGCTTTATAGTATTCTACTCTTTCGGCAACCAGCTTATCGACCATTTGCTGGGCCTCTTCAAAACTATCAGCATCTTCGATGCCAATATCTTCAGTTTCATAAGGCCAAAGATCCTTATCAATGTTGGCCAGATTCAATTTTCTTTGAACTTTGAACTTCATATTGGTTTATTTAGTTAATTCTTCTTCGTTTTCGATATCTAAGTCATCTTCTCCTTCATCATCGCTCTCTGGCTCTTCTGTGGCCTCTGAAGGGGTTTCAGGGGCATCTTCATGCTCTTCTTTCCTGAAAGGAGCTAAAGTTGACAATAAACCTTGCACTTCGTCAATAACTGGGTCAAGTTTTATCTCATCATATCCCTTGCCAACCATACTCATTAACTTAGAGACATAGTCACTCAGAGAGATAACCTTGAAGAAATAAACGACCTCATCGATAGTCTGGACAGAATCATCTCCCCAGCTTTTTAAGTTTCCTTGATCGCTTAGAGAAGCAACCAATTTTTCTTTGTCAGACCTTAGACCATCTAAGGTGGTGTTCACAATTAAGATTGTTTTCATAAAATTATTATTTATTAATTTTTTTAATTTCTCCATCTTCGATCACGATCCCAACTTTTCCGCTATCATCTACCTTTTCAATGAAGGCTTGGAAGTCTTTACCAGCTGTCATCTCTTGAATAACCTTGAGGTTATCCTTATCGAGTAGAGAGCCGTCTCTGATTTGAAGCATTCTGAGTTTTGGATTAGCGGACATAGCAATCGCCATTGAAACTTTTAATTGTTCAGCTGAAGATATCTGATCATAGGGGATGCCGTTATAGAGAACTTTGTCTTCATCCCAGCTTAACCCTTCGATTGGCATCTTAGCGCTGGACAGTTTATTTTTCTTATCTTCTTCAATCGCCGCTATCTCAGCCGTTAATTTATCATACTCAGCTTTCTTAGCTTGAGCCTTAACTATATTTTCCTTGATCTCCTTAGCTTTGCGAATCTTCTTATTAGTTTCATCAGCCTCAGATAGACTAGCGCGTAGAGTATCAAGGTTTTCTTTAGTATCCTCCACCTTAGATAGCTCCTCCATTTCCTTTTTCTCACTTTCGATAAGACCTTGAAGATGTTTGATTTTTAGTTGGGCCTCCTCGATGTTTATTTTCTTAGTCTCAATCTTATCTTGAATGCTGGTATAGGTATTTCTAATACCGGTTTCTTTTTCTAATTTTGCACTAATCTCAGCTACAGACAGTTCGTCTTTATCAAACTCATCAGCCATTTTAACTTCGTCTTCACTATATTTAGGCAGAGATTTTTCTTCCCGGCCAACAATTAATCGATCTTCAGTGAGCTTCTTTTTCTTTTCATCTAACTTACCAAAGTCTAGGCCAACAACTTTAGTAAGCTCAGCTACTTGTTTCTTTTGATCCATTCTGGAAAACTCGAGCGGATCAAAGGAGAGGTTGCCGACAATGAAATCAAGAAATTCCTGAGGGTTTTGATATTTTGCCCCGTCAGAATTGGTGACAGTTAAATAAGAACCTTTCTCAGTAAATGAGCGCTTAACGATATAAGTGCCTTTCTCGCTTTTCATTGTCAGTTCTACCTCAGCTTTATCCTCGCCATTTCTAATTGGTTTATCTTGGGCGGCGCGTTTTCCACCTAAGGCATACCAAATAGAATCGAGGACAGAGCTTTTCCCCTGTGCATTCCGGCCCGTGATCATGATGAGGTTTTGATTCTCATCTATATGTAATTCTATGGCCTTTAGTCTTTTAATATTAGAACTTTTTAATTCGATAATTTTCATATTTACTTCTTTTTAGATGATTTATATTTACCCTTCACAATGAATTGCTGAACATATCTTCCAGCAGAATCAGCTGTGAATATTCCTTCATACATAGCCAACGGCACATCAGTATAAGTGTAAGTTGAGCCATTTTTGAAGGTAATTTGCATTGTCTGCGAATCCTTATCGTATCCTACGGCCGCAATATTAGACGATACGATTGGATGCATTTTGATAACTGCCATATTAGTAGCCTCCTAATTGATTAGCTTTCCTAAGGCGGCGGCATGGCTTACATCGCTTGGGGATGGCCAGTTCCCGGCTTGCGAAAAAATCTTGCTCGCTAGTGGTCACAATGAATGAGCCACCGCAATCTTTACAAGTTAGTTCTTTGTCTTTTGACATAGTTTTTATAGGTCGGCTGGATCAAACCTAACCTGATTAGTTTTTTTAGTGGAATAGCCAGCGGTAAGTTCCCGGATCCTACTTAATTCTTCGGGCGTATATCCCGCGACTGTTCCTTGTTTTTTAATTATTAAATCTTTGAAATCACTATACTTGACCTGCCAATCCCCCAGAACAGCCTTGTTAGTTCTAGCTTTAGAAATGGCACTATCAGCTATCTCATCCCATTTAATCCTTTCGATATCGTATTTATAAAGGAATTCAATTTCAGGCTCTTTCTTTGGCAAAATATTTTCTAACCAAATTTTCTCCCATCTCTTAAATACTTCTAAAAGATTAATTTCAACCTCATTGTCAGGGCAGATAAAATGATATTTGTCTTTACCCTTCTGATATAGATCATACTCGAATCTCTCTCCAGTTCCTTGGTTAATCATTAAGAGAATGCCGTGCTTAATTTTGAAATGATAGAGATATATCGCTAATTGTTTGAGGTAAGCCGTTTTAATATGCCCGATTCTAATTTCGCTATGTTGCTTTCCTCCATAATAGGTCTTTACTTCAACTATGGCTTCATCACCACCACTCATTAGGCCAGTATCAGGGTATCCAGAGATTGGCACATGATTGGGGCCCCATTCAAAGAAGCACCTTTCTTCATTTGTAAATCTTTCAATAACTTGGCCAGTTTTACGCAAATAGTGGACAACTGCATCTTCGGTTAATTTACGCATTTTCAGCATCATCATCTTTTCTTCATCCATTGGGTTAGTTGGATCAGTCTTCATCCAGCGATGATAGATGTCAAAGGCCATGGTTTCAGTTTCTGATGCCCAGAAGCTAGTTTTTTCTTTGCCAAGATATTCTTCTTCTCGGCTAAGCTTTAGTCCCTGATCTATTAGTTCGATTGTTGAAATTGGCATAATTTTTAGGTTTATATACTTTCATTCTAGTTTGGCCGGTATATCTATTTATAAATACATGTCCAAAGCTTTTCATTTGTTCTAGAGATTTGTTGTCGAGTGCATCAAGGAAGCTAATTTTCATATATTTAGGTCATTATTACTTATAAAGATATAATAGCACACTTTAATTATCATTGGTAGTGGATAAGTCTTGTAATGGCTCAATCTTCACATTTACTAGCCCTAATTTAAGGTCAGCTATCTGGGAGAAGGCATAAGATGAGAGATCAATCTCTCTTTCAGTCCATGCTTCTGGGCCAAAATCGTTGATTCTAACAACCACAGACTTGCCATTTGATATATTCGTCACCTTTGCATAGGAATATCGCTCTAAGGACCGGCTAGCGGCTGTAGCGTGGTCTTTAGAATACCACACCCCCTCAAGCTGGTAGTCATACCAAGAAGCAATGCCAGTATATTCTTCAGGATTAGATTTTGTTACTTCTACATTGCTTTCCACTCCGCAACTTCTCACGATATAAACTTCTTTGTCTGAGGGGCTCTCGGCAATCCTTACAGAAAGAAAGAAGGCAAAGAAAAAGATTATCATAAAAAGCCCAATCAATGCACTAGAGTAGTTTTTCATAGTCATATAGCCCTTCGGCTGTTATCAAGCTATTTAAGCTTGGGAAATCTTTGATGCTAACATAATGGGCATCAACGATCTCATTAGTAATTTGATTAAGCGTAATCTGCACAGGTATCTGTCGCGCACCGGCAAAGAATTCTTTGGCGCGGCCCATGTTTATACCATAATGAGCTTTGCGCCTTGATCCGTCTTCGGCTTTTGTCTTATAGACTATCCCTCCAAATCTAACTAGATCTCCAAATCTAGCATAATTACTTTTACCTAAGAATTGGACAATTTCTTTAGTTTTGAATTCATGCCTGCGATTCTTTCCACACCAAACATAAATCTTGTAAAGGGAGTCTATTAATTCCCGGTAAAGAGCAACATGCCGATCAGCAATATTAGAGTTGCAAACTGGGCATCTCTTTAGTTGGTTCCTCAATTGATGGTTCTCCGCTAATTCCTGGCTCAAAGATTGTAGGCTCTCCAGAACTTCCGGAGTTATCGATAATATTCTCTCCTGAGATAGATTGCTGTTCTTCGGGGACTTCACTCCCTCCATTGCTAGCTCCGCTAGTTGATTGTTCATATTTTTTTGCGCTTAGGATCTGATATCCGCGACCAGCTTCCTCAACGGTTTTATCAATTATAGGCATAAATTTATTTTTTAAGTGAGTTAATAAAAGTTAAATCAATTATTCCCCATGCTAGAAACATAGCCCCACCAAGGAAAGCATAAGCATCTGGTTCCTCAATACAGCCGATAATGGCTAAGGATCCGATGACAATGCCGATTATGGCGAAGACTCTAATAGTCTTTTTCATATTTTTATTGTTATCCAGCTCTAAAGTGGCTGGGTTATATATTATTTTTTATAATAGTCTTTAATTAGTTTCTCTGACTCTTTTTTATGTTCTCCAAAACCTTGTTCATACCATCTTCGGTTGTTGTTTGTGTCTAGTGCTTCTCCTTCATAAGCTGGGCTAAGTTCTCCTAACCTCTTAATAAACTCCTCCTCATCTTTCTTTCTAATGTTAGAGATAACATCTCCTATTGTTAGTAAAACTCCTTCGTATCTTAACTCTTGCTCATCTATCCCAAAATATACTTTATTATGTTTAGTGTAAATAAAAGGTATTAATGCTTTTGCTAACTCATCTTTCCACCCCTTAATTAAATTATTATCTTCTGGAATAATGCCTTTATAATCTTTTCTAATTTTTTCCTCCTCCCACTCTAAGTTATTTGTTGTTGGTTTAGTTGGCATATTATAATAATTTAATTTCACACTTTACAACTTTAGAATATCTAAATGGGAAATTTTTAACAGTTCTATCAGCAACTTTTTTATCAGCATAAACTAATGGCTTACTATAACTTCCTCCCAATAATTCGTTATCTCTTTGTCTGACAACCGCCCACGCTTTAATATTTTTCATACACTATCTAATTAATTTATTACATTTCTCCAGTATTATACTGGGTGTTAGTTGATTAATAAGTTTTTCTTTCCCAGCTAACAAATCCTTCCTTTTTCTCAAATACTAAAAAATAATATCTACCAAACCATCTTTTATCAGCCACCACTTTTATATGTGTTATGTTAAATCCATAATCAGACATAATTTGTAATCTTCGTGGTGTAAATAAGCTATTCATTTCAGTATTATTTACTAACCAAGCTATTCCCTTATTTGCTAATTGACCAGCCTTTTCAGTAAACTGCCATCCAATATGATATGGCGGATTTCCGATTATCCAGTCATATTTTTCAGTATATTGTAAAAAGTCTTGCCCATCCTCTAATTCACATTCAAATTTTCCACAATCAAACGGTATATTTTTATACCAAACCTTATTTTTACCACTTCCAGCATCTAAAATTGTGTCACCTTTAACGAGCGGAAGCGTTTTTATTAAATCTTTAACCATTACTTCATTAGTATAGTGGAAAGTGATGTCTTTTGGTTTTTCTCTCATACATATTTTCCCCCTAAGTATTAACTTATAGTGGGGGTTAGTTAATCTTAACTATTTTATAATTTAATTGTTTACCGTCAGTAAAAACTGGTTTTTTACCTAATTTAATACTATCGGTTTTTAACATTTTCCCATTCCAAACCCAAGACTGTAAGTCGCTGTGTAATATTTCTCCTCGTTCATCAATAAACCATTCAAGGAAATCTTGTCCCTTAAACTCAAAGAAGATGTGATATTTAGTTAATTTTTTTAACCATTTTTCAAAATCTTTTTGAGATTTGAAGCTAACATTTTTATACTTTGCTTTCATACATTTTACATCTTATTATTTAATCCCTGTTTGATTGGGGGGGGCTAGTCATTAATAAAACTCTTAGCTTCTGAAACAATATCTTCTGCAATACTATCTGTATATGGGTATTCTTTATCAAGTTCTATTTCTAAATCCTCTACTAACCTTTTTAATTTTAATACTTTTATGTTCATACATTTTTTATCTTATCTCCCACTTTTTAGGGGGGATGTTAGTTAAATAAACTTGGTTGATTATCCGGGACTTGATCTCTGCGACATATCGCACATACCCGATCAGAAGCCCTTTTATAGACTCGGCTCGATCTTTTCTTATGGCATTTAGAACATTCATAAAGATAGAGAGCCCGGCGCTTAGCTTTAATAGTCATATTCGTGGCATATTTATCCCATGAGAGGCTAAGAAAGCATCGGCGGCCAGATCTAGAGGATTACCATTATCTTCTTTAATCTGCTGGATAAAGGCACATCTAGGATATTGATTACAGGCAAAGAAGTCTCCAAATTTGCCGGACCTAACTAAGATTGAGCCAATTTTGCAATATGGGCATGAGTCTCCTTCTTGGAGCTCAAATTTTACTCTTTTGTGCATATTAGTTCGTGCTATGTCTTATCTTTATATTATAGCACTTGTTATGGAGTTAGTCTTTTTTAGCTATTAATAATTCCGCTCTGAGAGTATATACTCCTCTTTTTGCATCGTAATATGATGAAATGTCTATCAGATTGCGCCTATAAGCTTCAAAAACGATATCATTATAAAGTTTCTTTTGGTATCTCCCCATTAGATCATGAGATTGTTTTGACTGGGAAAGCATAATATCTGATACTTTGGCAGCCGCTGATAGAATTTGAATTCTTGGTTTATCATTATTATCGTTATTATCATTGTTAGCAAGCTTTCTTAGTAGTGATTTTAATATTTTTATTAACAGGTTTTTCATATATTATAATAATTATTTTTGAGAGGAACCCCTCCCCCCGGATTTCGGATGAAGCCAATCCTAATCCGAGGGGAGTGTTCCGTTAGGGCTAATACTATGGCTTTAACATAGAAACCCTTTGTTTCTTTAAGCGGGAGTGTTGAAGATCCAACTTAAAGAGATTGATGCACAGGCTGTTTCCTCTGCGCCGATCTCCGTAGTCGGGCTGTTTCCTCTGCAATAAAGATTTTTAAGAAAAAGAGTTAAGCGGGGTCTGGGCTCCTCGCTTTTCTCTTTTACTGATAGCGCCAGTTGACTCCCCGTATTAATTACCGCTTCATTTAGCGCTCTTGTCTCGGTTAAAGCTCTCATTAATTGATAGATATTCTCGCTCTCGGCTTCCATTACTCCCTGCACATCTCCATTAGGGAGCTCAGCCACAACGGCTTCCCTCACTTTTTGGAGGTGGTCATAGATTGCCTGCTTAATTGATTCTTTAGTAGTCATAGATTTATTATTTAATAATTAGCTCAGCGTCTTTTGTTATATCGCCGTCAATTCTAACAACATATTTAGTCTCTGGCGTGATTGCTCCCTCCTTGTGTCCATTCGGGCATTTTATAAAGGTATCAAAAAGATATTCTGCCCCTCCACTAGTTTTGTGATAGTATAATTTCATATTAATATTAATTATTTTTTTATCTATTTATTGCTCTTATAGCTTGCGCGCAATTATCCCAAAATACACCAGCGCAATAATCAGAATTGCTGTCGTCAATATCATTTAAGCCTCTAGTTCTAAAACAGATTGCGCTGTCTTCGCTCCCATTTTTAATAAAAGATAACTCTCGCCCGTTTTTAATTATTCTATAAAAAACATCATTATTGCTCTCAATCTTTTTGCCAGTAGCTCGCTCAATTTTTTTGATTGTCTTCTCTATAGTCATAAAATTAAGATAATAATTTATAAAAGTAGATTTGCCATTTATACCCGCAAAGCTCGCCCCAAGATAACATCACGGCATAATTGCCCAGTGATAGCGCGAAGGTTTTATGCTTCCCGCCTCCTCGTTCTTGATAGCCATTTACCCAGTGCTTTTTGGTAGTATTAATAAAAGTCATAAAATTATTTGCTTATCTTCCAGACTAGCGCCCCCTTTTCAATCAAGCCTAAAATAATATGCTTCTGCTGTTCATAGCTCATCTTCTTAATTTTAGCTTGATTCTCTGGCTTCAAGTGCGGGATGATTTGCTCAATTTGTTCTTTAATTAGTCTCTTTTCTCTGCCCTCGGCTAGGTCTTGGCATTCCTCGCAAATTCCATAGCCTCTGTCTTGGTCTTGGTCAATATAACCTTGCCAAGTTCTAAAATATTTCCCGCAACATCCGCAGACTAGAAGTTCAGCTCTAAATTGTTTTTTTTCATTGGTCATATAAATTTATTTACATTTTTCGTAGATAGCCTCGCCGTTAGAAAATACCGCTAGGCATATCAATGGCGTGGTATAATTGGCATAGACTTTTTCAATTTGCCTTGTTTTGCTTTCAATCCTCGCTTGGAGGCTGGCGGGTATTTTATCCTCGCCCATTTCAAAACTGCTTCCCTCGTTTATATCTTCAATCTCAACCTCCCAGTCAAGATTTACCCCGCTAAAATAACCGCTTCTAATAGTTAAATACAGAGTAGCCAGCCATTTGCCTTGTTCAATTTCAAACTTGGCAAATTTGGTAGCTGGATAGCTTCGCTCGTTGTCGCTTTCCTCTATTTCATCAGCTCCTTTAAGCTCGCTCTGGATATTCATTATTAAGTCTTCATAATCAAACTCCTCTTGACATTCGCTAGCAAATATCTTGCTGGCGTTTTTGTTATAAAAATTTGGTGCGCTCATATGTTTTTAGTTCCTCTCGGAGCGGGAATTGATGATTGCTCATCCGCTCCCGCTCCATTTATTAGATTGACTCTCTGGCTCGGCATTCTTAGGCGCTCAAGATAGAGAATCTATTTTCAATCGGGCAATTGGCTTAAATTCATAAATTCATCCAACTATACCCGTTTATTGATTGATTAATTGGCGAAAAACATCAAATAGTCCATTCTTCCGATTATCATCATCCCAGCTAAAACGATTATTAAAACTATGATTGCTTGTCTTTTGTCTCTTTTAGCTTGGAGCTTTAGAGCCCATTCTGTTTTGTAGTTCATATATTTAGTGATTATTAATTGGCGCAGGGGGGAGCGGGCAATTACGCTAGCCCGCTTTATAGCCCCCGCTTCTTACATCATCCCAGCCATTAATCTGGCAAATTCAATTAAGCTTAAGTCTCGGTATTTTTCAAAGAGGGATAGCATTTTGGATTTAGTCATCATCATATTTTTTCTTGTTATGGCTTATTACTCATCAACACTATTTATTATAGCATACTGACAGGGATTGTCAAGGATTGTCATTACTTATTATTGCCTATTATTTAGCTATTATTAGCCACTAAAAAAGCCCCGATTTATCCACAGATGAAAGAGGGCTCAATTAATTAAAAATAATTATTTTCTAAAAATTAATGCTGACTTATCCACAGGCTAAAAGGGAGCTTATTTATAAGATAGATTGACCGCTGGCGAGCAAAGCGAGCGCCCCCCGAGCGAAGCGAGGTTATAGCTTAGAGCATATCAGCCCAGCATATAAAAACTATAAATTGAAGATATTCAAAAGATTGCCCCAAATGCTAATGAAAACAATAGAGCAATAAAGACTATTACCATAGAGAGAAAGAAGGAGAGCTTGAGGCTTTAGATAGCAACCAAACAAGAAGCAAAGGCAATTGTCATTAGGTGTAGCGAGCCTTGCCCCCGCCCGTGTTGCACGAAGTGCAACGCGTTTTTTTTTCGTGGCACGAAGTGCCACACATTGCATATTATTATCCCCAGAGGGGATACATTATGTTTTATGGTGCAAGGAAATGAGTTAGGAAGTGAGTGGCAGGCGTGGGATGGGGAGTCAAGCGCTCTGCCTTATCACCTCCTTTACAAGGTTTTCTGTATTTAGGAAAGAGGTAGTGGGGGTATTAGTAAGACAACTTGATGTCTAAAGACTTCTCCCCCTCAAACAAGGGTCTATTCCAAACACTGGGGCTACACTTCTGATCGCACGGGTGGCTAACACCAGCGAGTAACAATCGTTTAACAATCATGTAACCTTGTTATCCCGGTATGGACACAAAAAAACACTATAGGAAGCGTGTCCAGTAGTGTGCTGACAGGAGTGGTGCGGCAGGAGAGCGAACATGAGAGTTTCAGGGGTTTGGGTGGGAATAAAATTAAATTTATTTGGACCCCTGAGTTTGTTATTTTTGGGGGGCCATAATAAAAAAATAATTTCGGCGCTGCGCGCTAACATCTTTTCCCCGCCCCCCCGGATGCGAGGAAGGGTGATGAATTAGATCTTACCCCTTTCCCAGGGCAGATCAACAAAGAACGCTGCCGGGGCAGTAGGGAGAGGATGCTAGCTTGCATTATTACCTGTAAACTGCTAATATTAATATATATGGCACGACATTCTATAGCCAGAGCTATCGTCTATAGAAATTGGTCCAATTGGCAAAGTGCATACGAGCGCGCTTTCCTAAAAACTCAGAGCCCAAAAATTGATTCAAGATCAGGCACCAGATTATGGTGTCTTTTCTTATTGGGCCGAAATAGCAAAAATCGTGTAGTTTTCAAAAATACTGGCGTGGAAGCAAACCTTATTATCTCTAATATTACGATCTTCTCCATTGCCATTGGTGGCTACGATCTAGCCGATCTCGGCCCTTGTTGTTAATTTATCCCGTATATGGTTGGGGTGAGAAAACACTCAGGCGCGCTTATTCGCCCATTCTAGTGCCAGGGCCAACATTTCAGTCGGCTAGGCCCCAGTGACTTAACTCCATATCATATGCCCCCTCACTGATGTTATCACTTCCGGGGGTTCTGGGAGCTCCGCTTATTAATGGCGCTGATTCATGGCGCACTCGCGAAGATCTTCTCTAAAGGAATATAAAAAAACCCACCACAAATTATGGTCGGCGTTTCTCTATTAATCTTTTATGCTCCCTTAGCATAGTGTTACTGTTTTAATTTCTTACAATTGCGATTTTAGCATTTTTGTAATATAGGGTCAATATGATAATTGTGCGTAACTTGTGGAAAGACATACTTTGTTATATAATATTAGCATATGAAAAAACAGACCGACATCACAAAAATCCGCAGCGATTCTAAAGTGGCCAAATCAGCTCACTTTGCTACTATCATGGAAAAGTATGATAAATTTGGTGGCAATATGACATCAAGGGGGTTTTGGAAAACCTATGTAATCGACCTAGATCCAGATATCAAATACCTAAACTGGCATAAATTTGCACAAAAACTCGCTTTAGAGGTCAGAAATGAGCGTGAAATCATTATTGAGAAATTTGTTGACAAGAAAAAAACCGAAGCTGAAATGGAAACCAATTCAATTAAAAACATTTTGGCCATCTCCCAAGCCACCCTTGACGAGTTAGTTGATAATCCAGATATTCTAAAGCAAGTTCCGGTCAAAGAAAGAATGAAATGGCTTTTTGGTGCAATGAAGGCGCGTGACAGTCGTATGGTTGCCCTCACTAAAGTCCAAGCAGAAAAGAGAAAAACTACTATGTTCGAAGACATGCTCCAAGGAGCTCAGTATGGGGAAGTAGAAGAAGAGGAAATTAAAGATTTTAGTCACGACAGTAAAGAGTTAAACCCCACCCCAGAAAAAGTAGCTGAAAAAGTAGTTCAATTTGATCCTAACGAATTATAACATGCGAGATACCTCAAACAATCAAAATCTTAGTCCCCGTGATCTAGCTTTGGCTATCGCTCGAGGCAGAAAAGACCCTGTATTTTTTGGGGAGTTTTTTTTAGGCTTACATTTTCATAATAGACAGAAAATTTGGCTTTGGACCACCACCAAAACTCAGATTGAATTAGCTTATGATCTATCACTCAGTGCCGGCATCCCTCTTCCAGCTATTGATAAATTACTCGCGCACCCATTTTTGAAGAATATTTTAGCTCCTGGTAACAGATTTGGTAAAACTTTCGTGACATCTGTCAAGCATATATGGTATAATTTCTATAAGATAGGTTGTAGTGGCCCAGCTGAATATATAAAAGACATCAGATACAGCACCTTAAACATCTCCCCTCACTCCATGCAAGTCGATGCTGCCTATCGTTACATCGTTGATATCTTCAATGATAAGCTGATCTATGAATGGAATGGCCAGAAAGTTAGAAACACTTGCCGTATTAAATCATTCCTCAAAGATCATAAACAAATTAAAAGAGAAATAGTATTTTCAAACAACGCCACCATCAAAGGTGTGCCCACCGGAGAAGATCAAGCCTCTTCTCTGGCCGGAACGCAGTTCTATTACATTTCATACGATGAAGCGCCCCAGTCACTTCATCTAAGAGCCGAGCTCCCAGCTAAAATCCAGTCTCGTTTGCTTGATACCGGTGGACCAATGGATATCATTGGCACCCCGGAGGTAGATAAGCCTTCGCATGTCTATTATCAGCGAATTGTTAAATACGGCATGAAACTGCAAAATGGTTTCTTCACCATGATTGGTGGAATTGCTAACAATATCTTTATCGGAGATGAAGAGAAAAATTCGATTCTGGATTCGATTAAACAAACCGACAAGGAGAAATATCGCCAGGTTGCTTTCGGAGATTTCGTATCATCTGGAGCTAAACTATTCCCCGGACCAGCTATTGATCAGATGTGGGAGAATTACCCAATGCTCACTATGGGAGAATCGAACCGCCGTTATGTTATCGGAGTTGACTGGGGCTTTGCTGATACTGGCGATCCTACTGTCATTTATATTCTTGATATCACTGAGCTCATGAATTACCTCGATGGGAAACCACCAGCAGATGGAGTTCATTATCGAGTTGTCTTTAGAGAATCAATTAAAGGAGGGTCCCCTTATGCCGCTTTAGCCAGACTAAAAATATTGCAAGTAGATTTCAATGATGCTGATATTGTTCACGACAGCTCATCAATGGGAGGAATCATAATTTCCAAGATGTTGCATGAAATGAAAGTTAGACACCTGCACGACTTCGCGATGGCCAGAAGCCCTAAAGATGAAATGTTATTCTATCTTGTGCTAGTTCTCACCCATAACAGAAAGGTTAAAACTAGCGAAGACGGAAAAGTCACTGAGCTTAATCCGTTATTTGGAAAAATCAGATCATTCGTCATCCCAGAGCTTGAAGAACAAATGGGAAATTACCGAGTGGAAGATAAAAAGCTAGAGCAAGATGAGGTAATGTCGCTTGGAATGGCAATCTGGTATTGCGAAAAGAAAATCGCTAAGCATCGCACCAAAGTATTTGACCTTAATATGTTAGCCAGTAATCCCAAAGATATTATTCAGGTAAAAGATAAAAAAGAATTAGCTACAAGAACTTTCACTATAAACGAAAGACACTTCTAAAAATATGCTAGAATACAAAAAAGACATGTCCCCTCAAGATAAAAAAAGATTTGAGGAGGAATTAAAAAATCAATACATCGAGCATAAAGGCGAAACCGAGAAGGATCTTAACTTCCGCCTCCATGGTGTAAGTGCTACGCGCGGATCTTCTGGTAAGCAGTTCGTTGGCTATGAAACACTCGGACAGTTCTATCGCGGCGATCAATGGGATCACGATGAACCACCTGGAGCTTCACAGCGCACTGACAACTATTGTGCCACAGTGGTTGATACATTTTCATCTTTGCTCTTTGATGCCCCAGTAGAAATTAACTGCCCCTCCCAAGATGAGTCTGATGACTTACTTGAAATGAAGGCAGAATTCAAAGAGAAACTTTTGAAAAAAGTCTATGATGATAATGATGCTGATGAAATCATCTTCCCTGAATTATCAAAGACTGGCTCCACCTATGGTGACACCTTTATTAAAGGTCCGTTTTTAGACAAAGGTGGTAGCGAGAAAAAAGCAGATTGGAAAATTAAATTTTACAATGTAGAAAATCCTGCTAATATCAGGCCTATTTTCCTTGATGAAAACTACAAAGAGCTATATGGCTATATTGATACCACTGCTATTTCGCCAATGAAGTGTGAGAGATTATATGGAAAGAAGTTAGCAGAGAGAGGTAAGCCAGTAGCTGATTTATTAAAAAAATATAAAACTGCCTCTAGAATTAATTTCCGCTCCCAACCAAATATCACTTCCCAGCAAACCTATCAGCCAATGCTTGCTCGCAACGAATACTGGACTGATCAAATAATGGCTATTTTTATTGAAGATGAGTTAGTAGATTACTACTGGCATAATTGGAAATTTGTTCCGCTTGAATATATCAAAAATATCTATGTCCCTAATCACCCTTATGGTAAGTCTGATATTGAAGATGCTATTGATCCCCAATTATTTTACACTAGAGTTAATAACGATTTAGCTAACGCTTTGAAATTCCTCTCCACTATCAATTTGAAAGGCAAGAACTTAGACGGCATGGAAGTATTGGTCCATGGCTTGTCTAAGATTTTTAATATGCCAGATGATGGAGAATTAGATCCAATTCAGCGCGCTGGAGATCCATACGCATCCTCTAATTTCGTCTCAGGCCGCCGTCAAGCAATTTTAGATGTCACTGGGACTTCTGAGTCGCTAATGTCATCTATTCAGTCAGGACAAGTCTCTGGGAGGTCTATGGCGATGGCTCTGCAATCAGTTATCAGGAAGATTTCTCCAAAAATCAAACGATACCAAAGAGCATTGCGCAGCTTAAACAGAAACATTTTCAAACTATTTGAAATATACTACCCAGAAACGAAAGAAATTATCATGGGAGATTATAACAATGAAGTAAATATCATCTCCACTCTGCTTAGAAATATCATTGATGAACTTAATAAATTACAATCTGGCGTTCAATCTCTTACCACTACTCAGAAGAACCTTGGTATTCCTCAACCTAAGATCGAACAGAAGCGCATGAAGAGAGACTTATCAGATCCTATTCTTGGACCACAGACTGCCAGACAGCCTGGACTTTTGCAAATGAATAATCCGGAGGCATCTATGCCGCCAACTGAAGGAGAGGGAGGAGCTGGATTACCAGCTTCACCTAATCAAGCCGGCGCTAGTGCTAGCCCTGAAGGGGCAATCGCCGGAGCTAACCAAAGAGCCGCGGCAGGTGCTATGCCCGCACCGGCAATAACTCCATAAACATATGGCCTACGAAAAGCTCAGTGAGAAAAAACAAATTGCTACAAACCTAGGACAATTTATTCAGTCCCAGATACTTCTAATTACCCAAAATAGGGTTAGAAAAAACTTAGAAGACGAGCAGAGATTTAATAAAGCGGTTCTAGAAGATAACCTCACTTTAGAACAGCAATTAGAATATCGAAAGGATCAAATGAAAAGAGTCGAGACCGGTGATAAGGATGAAAGGATAAGAATAAAAAATGCTATTTCAACTTTGAAAGATCGCATCGAACAGCAAGACTTTACTAATAAATATCTCGAACAATTAAGTGATCTTAATGCTGGCGTGCAATCGATTGAAACAACTATTAACTGGTTAAATACTACTCTTTCTAGGACCACTGATATAAATATTCAAAGTAATATTAGAGAAAATATTAGCCAATTAAAAGGCAAACTTTACGAGCAGAGAAAAAATGCTCTCCAATATAACACTCAGTATGCTGCCGAAAATAAAGACTTAGATATTATTGATAAACAAATAAATGATGTTAATTCTACTAGAGTCGAAGCCTTAAAAGCCGGCAATGATGACTATGTTGCCTTGCTTGATTTACAAATGCAAACTTTAACCAAGGCTAAAACTGAGGCTAGTATTAGTAATACTTTGATGAATTTCTCAGTGGCCACTATGACCGGTAACTCAGCTACCGCTTTACTTAACGAATTCAATAATCAATTAGAGCAAGCTGATGCCAACACTCCAATCACTATTGGGGGCACCAGGTATGAATCAGCTAGACAATTTTGGGACCTCAAGCGTGGGGAGTATCTAAACGATAGATCAGCTAATGGATTCTTTACCAGATACCAAGAAGAGCTAAATGATAAACTAACCTACAAAGATACTAGGGGAATTTTGAATAACGACACCTTCAAGGATGTTGCTAATTGGTATGAGACTCTAAAAGATAGGCCAGAAGTAGCCCCTTACATGGAGCGCGTTGATCAAGACAAACAGAAAGCTCTTACAGCCACGGCCGAATTGAGAGGTTCTAAGATTCTTAATGAATTTGCCACTAAACTAGATGCCAATAAAGCGCTTAAAGAATTAGCCTATATTCAAGATACCTATGGCGTAGATCAAACCTTAAATTATCAGAAGATAGTTAGTTCAGCCGCTAAAGAAAAGCAAGATCAAGTCAGCCAGATTTTAGGGACTATGTCAGCTATTATGTCTAGCAATCCAGGAATAAGCAGCCAAATGGCTATGGAGCAGGCTATTAAATCAGGTGCCGGAGCTACAGTTACACCAGAAGAACTAGCCACCCAAAAAGCATCGGATATTGTTACTAATCTTTCTACCACCGCAGCAAAACAAGAATTTGGAGACACCTCACCGCTAACGGTAAATAAAACTCTAGCTAGTAAATTCAATGTTCCAGAAATGAAGGAAGGAGAATTATACAAAACTGCCAATGATAGAACTGTTTATAAATACGAAGGTGGAGCTCTAAGACCATTTACTGGAGCTTGGGATGAAAATACTTTTAAGCAATTTACTGGCAAAGGCTTTGATGCAGTTCAAACAGTCGGAAATATTAACCAGATATCAAAAGGATCTCCAATTAATACCTCAGAGATTGCCAGCAATCAACCAACCCAGCAAGTTGGCGAAAGAATCGCTAGCCCAGATTTATTAAAATATTACAGACCAGAAGATATTATTACCAAAGGCACAGATAAATTTCTAAAGTCTGGAGTTAAGTCTGTTGTTGGAGAAAAATTAACAGGAGATTCCTGGGCTAAACTACAGCAACAATATAAGGACCCTAAGGTTGTTGAAAGTAAAGTAATAAGGTCCGGTCAAGATATTTACCTAAAACTACAATAATATGGCTATTTTTAATGTATCATTTCTAAACCCAGCGCTTCAAACTAAAAAAGGAGGAACTGGAGTTGGAATGTTAGCAGATCAATTACAAATATTAGAAAACGATTTAGCTAAAGACGGGTATTTATCACCCGGTGATTATGATATTCTGATACAGAAGGCAAGAGAAATCCAGATGAGTGGGAGTCTCACAGCTGACCAGAGATCTGGTTATGATGTTAAAATTTCAAGTTACGAAAAACTAAAATCAGTTGGCCAATTTGAAAAATCTGATGATTTAGGAAGAATGGCAGATAGCAATAAAAATACTACCTATCAGAATAATTTAATCTTTGGCAATAACCCAGCTGAGTGGACCAAGACTATGGTCGATGTTTATGAAAGTAATATCATGGATCTCCAAGAAACTATTGATCGCCGCAGAGATGTTGGCCAAGATACTACGCAATATGAAAATGAGTTAATGGAGGCAATGGCTAGGTATAGAGAAAACTCATCAATGAATGAAGCCATTTCTAATAACCAAGATTTTAGTAACCCTCTCCCAGGCTACGCTGCTTATGTCACCACCAATAATAATGGAGAAATAGTAGATATTGAATATGCTAGGTATGGCTCGAAATCAGGTTATGCTGAAACTAACGGCATGATCAATGGAGTTCAAGTTTATGGCAAAGTTAATACTAAAAGAGATGGAAAAAATTTCTTCGTATTAGGCGATAAAATTTTCCAAGCTGCCGACTTATTAATGCCAGACCCAGATAACCCAGGATCATTTAAGACAAATATATTAAAATCTGATGTTCAAACACCAGACACTAAAGGAGGCAAATCTAAACATACTGTTGGCCAAGCTGGGACATTCGTTAATTTATCTAGCGAAGAAGTGCCAGTCCAGAGCTATCTACCTAAGAATTCTTGGGCCAGAGGAGTTGGTGGCACGATGTATAAACGCCGAGAAGATGGCGGATATACTAAGTATCTAAACGCCACCCCAGAAAATCTAGGTATTGAAGATAACATCTTTAATCTCCCAGAACCGATTGAAGCATCTCTTATGAATAGAGCTGATGAGACTGTTGATGTCTTAGCTCCAATACAACCTGATCAGGGTATGGGCATGGCTCCGGCTACTGAGTTAGGATCTCCAGTAAAGATGAACTTCGGATTAGATAATCCATTTAATCCCCCAGCCCAACCTCTACCACAATCATCGATGTCTAACCCCACTCCGGCTGCTTCCCCTCGAGATAGATCTCAGGCTTTTAGAACGCCACAGCAACCTAGTGCCAAGGCAGATTCCGGAGTAATCCCAACCGCTAAAAGAACTATTCAGTCAGGAATAAATGCTGTTAAGAATTATTTTGCCTAATAAATATGGCTATTCAAGGAAGTTACTTCGAAAATAGAATAAATGACAAGGAGTCAGTTCAAACTATCAGTCCTCAGCCGGCGCAACCAAGCGCTGGTAGTATTAATAGCGACCAAGTAGCGCGAAATCTAAGGTCTGCCATAGGTAGGGCTGAGACAGAATTTTATACCAAGCAGGCTCAACGGCCGGCTATTTCTTATATTCCTCAAGTCACCGCTGAGTTTATTTTAGGAAAATCATTACCTAACTGGGGATTAGATACCAAAGAAAATATTAAAGATATTGGTAGAGGTTTGCATGCTCAGCTATCTGGAGTATCGAATGAGGAATATGAAGCAATGACTAGAACACAACAAGTCACAAGCGATCTTTTATCTGGACCAAGATTAGCCTGGAGGGCAGCTAAAGGAACCGCCAGATTTGTGGCCTCTCTACCAAAAAATATTGCTAAAGCCCCAGTTTATCTTGCATCATCTGCCTTTAATTTAACTGGGAGGGGCCTTAATAAATTAACCGGCACAGATATTTGGGATTATCCAGATAAGCAAACTTTCCCAGTATTGGGAGAAGTTAGAACTGCCGGTCTATCATACGATGAAGGTAGAGACTTAGGTATGAATCCGTTCTTCGCCGCTGTTAAAGCAACCGGAGAAACTGCATCCGAAACGCTCATCGCATTAGCCCCTATAACAGATATTTTTAGAACATTAACTAGACCTAGAAATGTTGTTCTGAAAACTACCACCGGGAAGTCCCCACTTCCATTAAAAGGGACAGCCACAGAAGTGGCCACTAAAGAAGGATCTATTTTACAAGTTAGTAGTTTTAAGGAAAGCAAGGACATATTAAGAATTCCAATCCCCAATTCAGTTGCCTCACAATACAAGGGAAACGCTAATAATACCTTTGCACTATTAAAACCAAAAGGCAGCGGATTGGCAGAACTTAGCATCGTGCAGCAAAGACAATCATTATGGAATATGGGCCTAGATTCAGCCCGGAGAGTTTTTGGTAGAAAAAATGTTGTCCCAGGAGAAGGAGGTCCATTATTAAAAGTAAGGTCAGAGGACATAAAATATGATCCTAACTTTTTTAATAGAAGCCTATCCACCGGATCAGCTTTGCCAGTCTCTAGCGCACAATCTACTGTAGGAGGAATAGAAACCGCTGGACAATCAGCTATCACTCAGCAAGCCTTAAAATATAGTAGTTTAGATGATTTTGTCCAAGCACAAGGCACTACTATTTATCGAGGAAGCATTAAAGATGGAGGATCTTTTTCCACCAGTAAAAGTATAGCTGATGAATTTATTAAACAACGAGGTGGTAATCTCACCGAGGCCGTTTTATCAAACAATGCTAAAGTAGCCAATTATTTTGATTTTCCATCAGCTCTCTACAGGGGCTTAGATGACTACAACATAGGAGCATTAGCTGCATCTAGTAAGAAAAGCATTCTTGATTTTATGAATCAAAATTTAGAAAAAGAGTATAAGGCAGCAAGTGCTTGGGCTCAAGAAAATGGATTTGATGCTATTAAATTACCAACAGAGGGTGAAATGAGAATTTTGAATCAAGGTGCAGTTAAAACAAAAGAAGAATTAGCTACTATTTGGAAACAAGCCCAGGAAGGATTAACCTCTAGCCAAGATCCATCAATATTGCAAAAAGCATTAACAGCTATTGAAACTCGTGGATCTTTAGATGCCACTACTGCTTCAAGAGTTTCGACTGCTCAAGCTTTCCAATTTTATAGCCCTAATGTAGAAGAAAACCTAACTTTCGAAGATGCCCTGGCTAGAACTGAATCAGGCAATCAGGTTTTATTTAGAAAGATTGGAGAAGATGTGGATAAACAATTAGGTCATACATCCCAGGCCTTCGATGCTACAGGAGTGTGGACTGATGGTGCAGAAAACTCAGTCTTCAATGTCATTGATAAAGTTAATAGCTATGACGAGCTAAGATATTCTACTGCTATTAAAGGAAAGATTGGAAAGCAAAAATCAGTCATCCCATTTATGGTTGAGCCCGGTGGTGCTGATTCACTTTTCATTACTAAAATAAATAACATTACTAAGGCAGATTTACGCGCTAAACTTGATGAGTTTGGTCTTAATTATCAAACATTAGTTCAAGATGGAAAAGGAGTTAGAGCTGTTATATTTGATCCAGGATCAGGCTTATCTAGCAACATAGCTCAATTAGAAAACCACTTTAAGTCTGACATCACTAAACTACAAGGAAGAGGAGAATTTATGGGTAGCGATGTTAGCAGAGAAGCTGGCGTGGCCGAGTTTGAAAATATTATTAGGCAGTATGAATCAGCTGAGGGAGTCACTAAATATAATCCAGAAACTTTCAAAGTGGGAGAATACTCCACTACAGATAAGAGATTAGTGGATCCCTTCACTAGAAATAGAATGGCGCGTAAAGATCCGAACATGATAGCGCAGGATAAATTTCAAGAACCACCATCAATCATGTCTAAGCCTCTTAAAGGTTTTGAAGATAAGCCAATTACTGATAAACAGGCAAATCAAGTTATAGGTTTGGCTGCTGACTTAGGATTAAGTGAAGCAGTTGTTCAAGCAACGGCCATGACACTGACAAGTAAGGACAATCTTTATAACTTAACTCAAGACGAATTATATAGAGTATCAGAAATAATTAGATCATTCCCCACCAAAGAACTGGCCAAAGAGCCATATGATGTTAGTAAATTTGATTCATTCTTTCAATTATCTCGCACCTGGATGTCTAATGTTGAAATATTATCAGAGAACGCTGGGAAAATTATTCCAATCGATACAGAGGTTAGAATACCAATTGAAACTGCTATCAGATTATCAAGAATTTTTAGAGATGAATGGAATCAAAAATTTGATGAGGTTTTAGGCGGTTATACCAGAAACAGGCATATTGAAGATAGAAGGTTAATTTCAAGTTATGTTGAAGGAAACAAAAATAGCATCTTGCAAAATGAGGCACTTAGCCCACAAGTAAAAATGGAGTTATCACGAATTGGTGATTGGTTTATCAAATACTTTCAGGACTCATTTAAGAACAAAGAGCTTGGATTAACTTATAGTCGTTGGGTTGGCACCTATTTACCTCAAATCAGAAAAGCCGGAGGTATTAATCTTTTATACAAAGAAAAGGAAATCCCAGCCGAGCTAACTGTATTTGCCCAATATGAAAGAGCCGGACAATTAAATGTTTTGGAAGATGATATTCTAGTATTAGCTCAGATTTATAATAATGCTGTAGCTAAAGTTAGATTTATGAAAGATCCATATGAGCATGCAGTAAAGGTTATTGAAGCGGCTCCAGAGAATATAAAACATAGAACTAGCGACTGGTTGCAGGAAGTTATGGGGAGGAGAGATGATCTCGAGAAAGCCTTTAATAAATGGGGCGAGAATTTATCAAAGAAAACAAATGGCATAGTCCCTAAAAATATCAGCAAACAAACTCTCAGTTTAGCTTTAAGCAATATGTATGCCGGTGCTTTAGGGTTACCAAGGTTCATGCCTATAGTTAGAAACTTAGTTGGGCAGGCTTTTGTGATGCCCTATGCAGAGTTTGGCCCAGAATATTTTAGAAGCTTTGCAAAGTGGGTTAATAAAAAGGGATTCGCAGAGCTTAAAAAACGAGGGTTTAATGTCCAGTCTGGTGTGATTTATGGATCAGAGGTAAGCGAAACATTAGGTCAGGGTCCGATTGGAAAGGCAGTTGATTATTACAAAAAACTAAACCAGGCTTCGATGGTATCTGAGGGATTTCCGGATCTTATTAACAGAACGGCTACTATGGGAGCAACACTGGATAGATTTGAAAATGCCTATAAATTACTTGAAGAAGGGAAAATAGATTATGAAGGATTTTTACAAGAAATTAATTTTTCAGGATATAGCCAGACAGTCAGAAAAAAATTAGATGAGCTACTAAAGAAAGGGACAAAAGATTCTGTATTTCAAGCTAAAGAGTTAGCTGTTAAAGAAACGATTGATGCTTTACAGTTCGGCTATAGAAAAGGATCCGGCGCTGCCTTCCATCATGGATTAAGAGGAAAGGCACTTGGACAATTTACTCTCTTTACTTGGGGATATACTACTCTTTTAAGAGATTGGGTCGTTAGGAAGCAATGGGATAAATTAATTAGAATGTTAGGAATGAGCGCTAATGTTAAGAAGTCTTTTGAAGAAGAGCTAGGAATAGATGCCTCTAAATGGATTGGCCTTGGCCCAGTATCAGTGCCAATCAGTCCTATGGTGAGATTAGGTATGTTGGCCACCGAAGGGGCCGCCAATGCTGTTGGTAATATGACATCAGCATTAAACGAGAACTATAAAGAAATTACTAGAAGTTTGAAGCTATTCTTAGGTGTTGCCGGAGGTATGGGTAAGCAGAGATGGGAGAAATTATTGTCATCAGTTAAAGAGTATGAAGAAGGAATTCCAGTATATGATCCAGCAACCGGAGAAAAAGCCTTCCCTCTAAGAGCGGCTAACGGAAAACTAATAAGACCTATAAGTTATGGTGAGTTATTGATGTATGCAATGGGATTTGATACTATTGAAGGAGTAAAGCAATTTGATATGCTCGATCAGATAAACAAAGTAGAAAACAAGAAAAAACTGCAAGAAGAAGAAGCGATGAGTGCATTTGTCAAAGGAGACTTTGAAAAATTCAATGAAATCTATGTTGAAAACTCTCTATACTTTAATCCAGCCGATAGACTAGATTCTTATCAAAAGGGCATATTGCAGCGCGTATTTGAGAGAATGGACAATAACCAAAAATTAAAATGGTATAACATTGTAGCCCCAATTATCTATGAACAAAAATAAATTACAAAGAGAAGGGAATTGGTTTACTGATAGATTTGCTATCGTCTTGATTATCTCGGTGATAGTATCTAGGATTTTAACAGGTCAATTTTTCTCTTATTAAAAACAAAAATATGTCACAACTACCAAATCAAGCATCTTTTCAATTAGATGAAAACAAAAACTCTGGAGAAGCGCAGATCAGCCTTCAACAAAGAGAAATTAACTTTGTTCATGCTCAATTTGACAACCCTAATGCCGAATTCGATTTAGTTGTAGAAGATATGGCCGGAAATGAGCAACTGGTTAAGAGGGGCTGTAAAAACCCAACAGGTCGTTGGGGTGAGCGAATTGACCTACCAGTTAATGATAATTACTGTAAGGTGAGGGTAGAGAATGTTAAGGGTGCTAAAAAACTAGACTTGTTTTTTGAATAATGATATAATTTACTTATATGAGTGAAAATAACAACCCGGCCGCCACTCCTGCTACGCCAGGACAGGCCCCCGGTCAGGCCCCAGCGCCTGCAAACAATACTCCGGCCGCTAACCCCCAGGGTCAGCCACAAGGAGGAAATAATGGTGGAGCTAAAATAGAAATGGATCAAGCTACAGTTGAAAAACTAAAGCGTGATGCAGGTCGATGGGAAGCTTACCAAAAAAAAGCTCGAGATGAACGCCGCAATAATCGCGGTAACCGCAATCCCGAGTATCAAGATTTAGACGGAGCCGCTCCCGAGGTCTTAGAAGCCTTGAGATCAAGGGATGATAAATTAAATGAGCTCTCTCTAACCAATAGAGAATTAGCGGTTAAAGACAAGGTAAGAGATTTGTTTGATAGTGAAGAATACAAATCGATTCCGATTGCCGTTAAAAAAGCAATTACTAGGAATCCGCTTGGATTCGTCAATCGAACATCAGAATCTCTTGAGGATGCAATAGCCGACATTCAAGATTACTTGGATGAAGAACTAGATCATCCTACTCCTAGTAATGATGAGCAGAAACCACCAGCACCAGTAGATAGCCAAGAAAATCATCAGGTGCCACCTATAGCTGGTTCCGGGCCAGCCTCTCCCAACGCAGCACCAGATGCAGACACAGCAGGTAAAACTGGACCAGCCAGGTCAACTGCCATTTTAGGAAACCTTCTAAAAAATAAAAAATAATTAACCTATTTATTAATTTCTAATACTATGGCTTTACAAACCCCAGGAATGACCACTTCCTATGACCAGAGTGCAACATACATTCTGAGTCTTGATCAGATGGTCGATGCCATTTTATTGGATGATTCTGATGTCTTATCAACCTTAGGATTCTCCAGTGAAGGCAAACCGGTAACTCAAACTAAGCACGAATGGGATGAGGATGAGTTAAATCCGGTGACTGTAACTGCCGGCAGAATTTTAGAATCAGCTGTTTCCGCTACCGGATCCGCTTTGGTTCTAACTAGCACCACCCACGCTGGTCGCGTTACTGCAGGCACCTTATTAAAAGATCAACTTTCAGGTAAGTTCGAAGTTTTGCAAGTTACCGCTGTAAGTGGTGTATCTGCAACTGTTACTCGTGGTTATGGCGGAACTTCCGCTGAAGCTCACGGAGCAACTGCTGTCTATGACATCATCTCTAACCCACGCCCTCAAGGCATGTCTGGTCCTAAAGATGAGTCAGTAGCCAGACCTCGCAGCTATAACTACACCCAGATTTTCTCAAAGGGTGTCAGATTATCAGGCACAGCACTAGCTATTGAACATAATGGCATCAGCGCTGAAGATACCTATCAGATCGATAAGCGCATGCGCGAATTGGTCAGAGAATTGGATCGCACTGTTATCATGGGCATTCGAGCCGCAGCTAATGTAGTTGACGGCACCTACGGCACCATGGGAGGTTTGATTGATTATATCAAGCACGCTTCTAGCGGTAATACCAATTCCACCGCAGAAACCCTTGTTCCTAGCGTTCTAAACGCCATGATCAAGCAGATCTGGGATGATGGTGGTAGCCCTGATATGGTAATTGTCGGTGGTGCTCAGAAGCAGAAAATTTCTGCCTTCGATAAAGAGTATCGCAGATCTACCATGGACACTCGCCGCGCTGGCTTCACTGTCGAGGAATTCGTTTCCGACCTTGGTATCAGCTTACGCGTAGTTGTAGATCGTTGGATTCCTTCCGATGTAGCTATCGTTATTGATTCTTCCAGAATAATGATCAAACCTTTACAAGGTCGCTCATTCTTCTTAGAGAAACTGGCTAAAACTGGTGATTCTGAGAACTGGCAGATCGTTGGCGAATATACAATGGAAGTTAAACAAGCTGCCAAAGCTCATGCTATCCATTGGAACTTAAAACAATAACCTAATTCATTAATCTTATAATTCTATGGGAACTTCAAGAGGAGATTGTATCTCAGGTTATTACCCTAATATGGGAGGCACCAGTGGCGTTAAGAGTTACTTAACTAACCTTAAAGCCCAGGTGATCAGTGGCACGATTATATCGGCCAATGTCGCCTACGCGGTGAACCATCAATTAGGGAAGGTTCCTTCCTTCATCGGTATTACTCCGAAGTTGGCGGTCAATGAAGCAAAGAACTGGACCAGTGGTGCTGTCGTAGGACAGTCAGCAGCATCAGCTGCCACTACTTCAAAGTTCTATGTGATCGGAAATAAAGGAGGAGTGAAATATACTGCCTTCTTGCTCATCTAGCCTAAGAGCCTGATTATAACCTAAAAAACAAGCGGGAGTGTTGACACGAGTTTTGTGTTGGCACTCCTTTTGTTTAATAATTAATTATAAATTTATGTTAAAACAGCAAATTTTCAGCATTGATGGGATAACGATAAAATTTGAAAATCATAATGACAATGGTAGTATTGAGATAGAGAACGGAGACCTTGTTAATAATAAACTATGGTTGCCGTTACCTCAGTTTAGAAAATTAATGGATATTCTATCAAAAACAAAATTCATGTTCTCTAATGAAAATAAATAATAAACTTATGAAAATTCTTTTATTCAATAATACACTTTCGCTTTTAGCTGGAAGTGAAACCTACACGCTCACTCTAGCCACCGAGCTAAAGCGCCTTGGACACGAAGTTACTGCTTATAGTCCCCATTTAGGCCTCATAGCCGCCAAATTGGAAGGCATTGGAGTAAAATGCGTTGATAGTCTCTCCACGCATGAAAGTGGCCAAATTGAGCCGTTTAACCCCATTCTCGTGGAAGATATTGGTAACTTCGATGTAGCAATTGGAGCTCATTATGATAGAACAAAGGAGGTCCGCCAAAAATTCCCTAATCTTCCAATAATTGCTATCTGCCATGGAATATTACATTCAAATCCTGAAACTGGAGAGATTTATCCAGAGCATCCAGTAACTGATATGATAGTCGAGCAGTATGTGGCCGTATCAGAAGAGGTCCAGGGACTATTAAAATCAGTTTATAATATTGAATCAGTGGTAATAAGAAACTTCTTTGATCTAAATAGATTCAAAAAACAAGGAAAGTTACCTAAAAAACCAAGCACAATTTTAGTAAGTTCTAACTATTGGGGCGTAGAAAGCGATATCAATAAGATTATTAAAGAGGTTGCTAATTACTATAAGGCTAAATTTGTTGGCATTGGCGCTAATTTCGCCACCACATACGAAACCGATGAAATAATCAAAGAAGCTGACATTGTATTTGGTATGGGCCGATCAGTAATGGAAGGGGTCTGTGCCGGTAAAATTGGGGTTGTGCATGGCCGTTGGGGCACTGGCGGAGTAATTAATGGGGCTAGTCACAAAGTGTTAAAACTTACTAATTTCTCGGGGAGAAAATTCGTTGATGATATTGCATCAAAAAGAGCTGAGGATTTAATGAATCCTTTATTTAGCGCAGAAGAGATTATTGCTCAAATTGATGCCGCATGGAATCAGGAATCAGTAGATGAAACCTATGCTATTATTAAAAAAGAGCACGATGTTAAAGTAGCGGCTAAGAAGTTCTTAGATATTGCCAATTCATTAATTAGTTAATATGAGACCAATCCCACCTGAACATCGATTACTCATAGCTAGTGACTTTTATTTCAAAAGAAGCTGCCTTTCAAAGATGCCACCAACCAGTAATGATAGAATCGTGATACATCATGCGTGGATATACGCTGGTAAGCAGATAAATGAGCCCTGGAATTACTGCCCTCTTCTAGAAAGCGAGCATTCGGCCCAGAGCAAATATCCTAGCGCTCATAATTCTAAGGTGGTAAATGACAAGATTAAACTGATTGCTATTGGGAGAGCAGATCTCGATGACTTAAAAAAGCGATACCCTAAAAAAGATTGGGATGGAGAAATAAGAAGAATAAAAATTAATAGATAAAATTATGCGAATATTAGGAATTTCTAAGATCAGAAATGAATCTAAAATAATAAAAGAGACCCTAGACCATTGGGGCAAAGTTTGCACCGGTGGCATCTATATCGTTGACGATGCCTCCACTGATGACACAGTCGCGATATGTAGAGCTCACCCAGCTGTAAAAAGCGTGCAGGAGGTAGAGCATTGGGATCCGGACAGAGAGAAATCAGAATGGCTACTTAGACAAAGAGCGCTTGAAAGAGCTCAAGAAGATGCCGGAGATGATGATTGGTTTGTTTATTTCGATGCCGATGAAAGACTTTATTTCGATGACTGGCAGCTTTTGTTCGATCGTAAAGTAGGAGCCATCGCTTGCAGATTGTATGATATTTACATTACCCCAGAAGATCGAGACGAGCCTGATCACAATAAGCGAGAGTGGGTTGGACCAGAGTTTAGGACAATAGTTTTCTTCTTTAGAAATTCTCCATATCTGCGCTATAACAAACCTGATCAAAGAATCGTAGATCTTCCCGGGGACTGTAAAATAGTAGTGGCCGGAATAGTTAAGCATTTTGGGAAAGGTTTATCAGTTGAGCATTTCGAAGAAACTTGTGATTATTATATAGATTTTTGGCCTAAGTATGCAGCTAAATGGAAGAAAAGGAAAGGAACGGCAGTGCATACTAAATCGGATTTTGGTAATGAACTAATTAAATTTAATGACATATTATCTGGCCGCGAAGAGGGATTTTCTCTTGAAAACCAGGTGTATGGTAAAAATTAATATGAAAATTCTTAATCGAAAAATGACCCTGAAGGCATTCCAAGATTACATCGATGAGATGAAGTTTGGGATATTTGATAGGAAAATAGATAGGATTATTTTGCATCACACCTCTAGCCCTATAGAGTCATGGCAAAATAGCGCATCAATGCTTCATTATTGGAGATTATATGAATCACGAGGATGGAAAGCAGGGCCCCATCTATTTATTTCAAAGGATAGTATTTGGTTATTTACTCCAATAAAAAAAGAAGGCAAAGCCTCTACTAAAGGTATTAATAAAGGCTCGATTCATATCGAGTTAGTGGGGAGATATTTTGATAAATACCCAGGTCCAGAAGTGGCCAAATTAACTGCTCATGTGCTCGAGCTCCTCACTAATAAGTTTAAGATCAAAACTATTAGGTCTCATTATTCATATGATGAGAATAGTAATTGTAGTCCATTGGTGGACTTCCCTTGGGTGGTATCTCTCAAAAATAAATATTTAGTAAATATAAACATAACTAAAGATATATGTTAAAAATACAAATTTCACCTATTAAAAAGGTTGAAGATGCAATGGTCATTTGGCCATTTCAAACTCCTGATGTTGACTTAGTTTTAGATCCACGGCCACCCTATGGATTAAAAATGAAACCAGGATCAGTTAGAGCTATTTATGCTTTCGGTATTCTGGGGATAACTGAGTATGACAGAATACCAGAAATGTTAAGGAACTTCGTTTCTGCTTTGAAAGTAGGCGGAGAGCTTTACATTATCGAACAAGATTTCGATTATATCCTGCGCAGTCTATTGGGAGGAGATTTAAGCGTTAGAGAATTCAATAAAGATTATTCTCGAACTACCTATTTGAACCAAGAAGAGATAGTTAAGATTTTAGAACAGGCAGGTTTTCCAGATAAAGAACAACGCTTGTGGCACGAAGGTGTAAAATTTGAAAAGAAAAATTCGGAGATTATCATCTCTGCTACTAAAACTAATAAACAATAATATGGACACAAGAATAAGAAAGCCATTAAAATTTGCCACCGCCAATGGCCCGGTGGAACAATACCCACTCGCTAAAAAGGCTGATGATAATCCAGCTGAGGTAAAGTTTAATAAAGAATTACCAACCGCTTTATTTGTTGTTAGAGATAAGGGCGGTTGTGGTTACTATCGTTGCTATCAGCCAGCATCATTTTTAAGAACTCGAGGCTTAATGAATACTATCGTAGATTTTAAGGAGACAACCCCAGAGCATATCCTTCAATCTGATATAGTTATTTTTCAAGAGTCTGGATCGCCAAAATCAATCGAGGCGATGAAGTTTGCTAAAGACAATAATAAGCCAGTAGTAATTGAAATAGATGATGAAGTTAGAACCATCTCCCCTCATAATGAAGGTGGCTATGGTGCTTGGAATCCTGGAACTCTTTACATCTATCGTTTTATACAGCAAGTAGTGGCAGCTGATGCCATGCTTGTTTCAACCCCTCAATTAGCTAGAGAGTATTTCCCTTATAATAAACAAATATTCGTATTGCCTAATTTCCTTAATGAAAACAAATGGAGCAATAACCAAACTAAAAAACAAGATGGTTATATTAGAATTGGTTGGGCCGGAGGAAATGCTCATCTTGATGACTTACGCCTAATTTCTAAAGTGATTGAAAAAATTGTGCACGAATACAAAGGCAAAGTTAAATTTGAAACAATGGGCATGATCAAGAAAGAGTTAGGAGATACCTTCTCAGCCCTAGAAGAATTCCATGAAACTTGCCCAAAATGTAACTATCAAGGTGAGTCAGTCACTTGGACCGGAGAATCTTTAGAGAATTATCCTATGGTTTTAGCTAGTCACGGCTGGGACATCGCTTTAGCACCAATAGTTAATACCTCATTTAATTGTGCTAAGTCAGACCTCAAGCTAAAAGAATATGCTGCTACTGGTTATCCTGTAATAGCCTCATCAGTAACTCCATACATCGAAGCTAAGGATGATGGCTGTGATGTATTGTTGGCAAAAACCTTTGATGAATGGTATAATAATATTAAAGAATTAATAGATGATCCAGAGAGAAGAAAGGCAATGGTAGAACATAATAAGAATTGGGTGTCAAAGAAATGGATTGCCGATAATATTATTCTTTATCACGATGCTTTAACTCAAATTATAAATAAACATAAACAAACTAAGTAACAATTATATGGGAAACAGCGAATTATTAGAAGTTGGCATTTCCGGATCCGTTGGAAAGCAAGTTTTTGCCTCCACCAGACCGGTTGTGCTAAAGAGCGTAATTGTCAACACCACTGTCTCAGCTGGCGTTGTCGTGATACGCGATGGAAACGCCTCTGGCGATGT